>OLVX01000931.1_pt1 | contig 27125 bp, 28 predicted proteins | sample 1673271 | NCBI WGS metagenome assembly OLVX01 (sample SAMEA3178939, study PRJEB25190) | human gut metagenome | biome: human gut; feature: human-associated habitat; material: faeces | place: Austria | collected 2013
GGGCGTGGAGCGTGCCGCCGAAAAAGACGTTCAGTGCCTGCATCCCCCGGCAGATGCCCAGAATGGGGCGGCCGCTGTCGGCAAAGGACCGGATAAGAAAGCTGTCCGTGGCCTCCAGCGTGACCCCGATGTCCCCGCCGCCGGGCAACAGCAGCCCGTCGCAGCCGCAAGCCCGGAACATGTCCCGGCTCAGCACCGGCTCCGCTCCCGCCTCCGTCAGTGCTGCCAGATAGTTGCCGTATTGGCCGCTTGTCCCATAGAGATAGATCTTCGGTTTCATAGCGATTCCCTCCTCCCTATCATCTCATGCGGCGGCGGAGAAAAATATGCGGCAATATCTGTTGCACGGCGGGAAAATTTGTGATACAATAGGTGGGTCAAAGCCTCCATACGCAGCGGCATCGAAGTGGTCATAACAGGGCTGACTCGAAATTTTTGGAAGCTCCGGTTGTTTCGTCCGCTGAAAATGTCTGCCGCACAGGGCTTTGTGCGGGTTCGGATTTCACAATTTCATATCGTTCTTGCGTGTTTTTCTTGCATTCTTCCGGAGCAAGGATTACACTTGAGATATACGGAGAGTTGTCCGAGAGGTCGAAGGTGCGACACTCGAAATGTCGTGTTCCCAAAAGGAACCTAGGGTTCGAATCCCTAACTCTCCGCCAAAAAAGTCCGAAAAATCAAGGTTTTTCGGGCTTTTCTTTTTTGCTCGTTTGCTCAAAATCGGCTCAAAACTATGGAAAGAACAGCCTGTTTTTTGGAAAGAATAAGACGATTTTCGGCATTTTCGCGTATTCGAACCGAAAAAATCAGTTCTTTCCGCCATCGCCTGAAATATCGCCCCACTTGCCTGCGAAATTCACCGATTCGGGAAGCACTATTCCGCTGACCATTGCCTTTGCCGACGACAGTTTTGAAGTGTAGTCAAGGTGGGCATAGATGTTAGCGGTGGTGGAAAAATCGCTGTGTCCCAGCCACTCCTGAATTTGTTTCAGCGGTACGCCGTTCGCAAGAAGCAGGCTTGCGCAACTGTGTCTTAAATCATGAAAACGCATTCTTTTACAGCCGTGCTTTTGGATATACTGTGGGAAATAGCTTGTCAGATAATCCGGTCGCATTAAATTCCCCAGCTCATCCACAAAGACATAACCGTCATATTCGTAATTGTAGCAGTTGCCGCAGACCTTCTTGTTGACCTCCTGTGCCGCTTTTACTTCTTTGAAATACTCCGCAAAGCTGCCCACAAGCGGAAGTGTACGCATACTGGATTTTGTTTTTGCAGAGTCCTGTGCGTACATTTTTGTTTTTCCGTCCACTTGCAGAGATGTGACCGTGTGCCTTATGGTTATTGTACCACGCTCAAAGTCAATGGCGTCCCATTTCAGTCCGCAGACCTCGCCACGACGCAAGCCGTAGAAAGCGGCGACCAAAACAGGAAGTTCCAGCTTTGTCCCTTTGACTACTTCAAATAAGTGTTGCAGTTCTTCCGCATCAAGGAATACAGGCTGATAATCGTTCTTTTTCGGGCGGTCTACCTTCATTGCCACATTCTGCGTAACGAGGTCGGTTTTCATTGCGTATTTCAGCGCCTGATGAATAACAGCGTGATAGTGAATAACCGAGTTTGGCTTGACCGTTTTCAGCTTTTCGGAATAGAATTGCTGAATGTGTCTTGCCTCCAATCCCTGAAGCGTTACCGCTTTCTTACGAAAATACGGCTCAATCACCGATTTTACCATTTGCTCGTAAGAGCTGAATGTGGTTGCCTTAACACGCACCTTGACGATCTCCAGCCATTCGAGCAGATAGTCTGCAAACGGCATATCGGAAGCAAGCTCGCCGACTTCCTGCGGCGGTACAAATTCACTTCTGATTCGTGCAAGCTCGGCTTCGGCTTTTCGTTTGTTGCCCTTTTCGGGCAGTCCCGTGGAAAAGTATTTCACACGGCGTTTTCCGTTGTTGTTATAGTAGCTTAGCACTACATAATAAAAACCTTTTTTAACTTGTAGGTGTCCTGATACCATTGTTTTTAACTCCTTTCATTGTACATCACAGGAAAGACCTACACCGACAAGCCTATTATAGCTTGCCGGTATAGTTCTTTCCATTCTGCAAAAGTCACTCGCTGTACACTTTAGTTCGAATTAACGGGCGTCTCTGTTGCGCTCTCGTTGGCGTTTCAAAAGCTCCAATCCTTTCAGAATATCTCGCTTGATTTGCTCATCGCTGTAATTTTGCGGAAAGTATTTGCGAAGCTCATCACGAGGCAGCTTGATTTGTTCCTTTTGATTTGGTTTTTCTTCCGACAAAATAGCGTAAATAGCGTCGGCGGTGAGCAAGCCGTCCTGTGACATTTTCTTCAGTCTGATACTCTGTGCGTGCGACGGTGTGCAGTCATTCATATTGATTGCGTCAAACAAAGTTAGTTGTTCGTCACGGTCAAGGTAGGAGATTTCTACCGCAGGGTTGAAAGCGATTTTATTATCGTTTACCATTGAAAGCAGTTCGGGAATTAAGTAAGTTAAGCGGATATAGCGTTGGATTTGTCGCTCACTATCATCGCTGTCTTTGCTCACTTGTGTTACACTCAACAACTTCTCGCCAACTTGGCGAGAAGTAACGCCCTGATGTTTTATCGCCTCCAGTTTCATCTTATACGCAAAGGCTTTTTCGCTTGGCAGTATTGTTTCTCTTTGCAGATTTGCGTCCACCATTGCGATTACCGCTTCGTCGTCTGACATCTCACGGACGATTACAGGCATTGTTTCAATCCCCAGCACCTGACACGCCGCAAGCCTTCTGTGTCCCGAAATAAGCTCGTAGACGCCGTCAGGCAGTGGTCTTGCAAGTGCCGGAGTTATCGTTCCGACCTTGCGTATACTCTCAATCATTTGCTCCATTTCTTCGTTATTCAATATCTTAAAGGGGTGATTCTTAAAAGGGTGAAGCTCATCAAGAGGTATGTTCTTTACACGCTCAAGCTTTGCGTCGTCACGCTCCGCCTGCGTTGTAAATAGGTCGTCCAAAGTCGGTAAAGTAAAATCTGATTTTCGTTTTGTCATCGTTCGTATCCTCTCTTTCTTGATTTATTAAGTCCGAAATATCGGCTTCGCATATTCTCCTCAATGAGAATATTTTCTTTTATTTTTGGATTGTCCTCTATAATTCTTGTTGCCGTTTTCTTATCCTTGCGCAGTTTTGCAAGTGCTTTAGTGCAATCATCTCGCTTGGCAACAAGTTTTGTTTTTTCCGTGGGTTCGTGACAGGATTTAATCTCTCGGTAAAGCATTTTGCGGTAATCCGATATGAGTTTAATTTCCGAATCTGCGTTTTCTATAAACGCTTCCACAAAAGAAATATCGGTCAGGTGATTGTCGCAAATAAGCTGTACCTGTGCGGTGTGGCGGTCAAGCCAACGGCAAGCTTCACGCATTTCGGGCGATAACGGTTTGTGCTTTTTATCCTTCGGAAGTACGCCGAGCAGATACAAATATCTGAAATACAATGCTTTAAGTCCCGTAATCTTTTTGGTGCTTTTTAAGTTACCTTTAACAAAATAAGCCTTTTGAATCGTGACACCAAAACTCTTTTTTTCGGTAAACTCATAGTATAAGCGGTAAGCTTCCTGTGGGTTGTTTTTCAGTGTATCTCTCATTCGCTCATAGATTGCATCACGGTCATAGGCTTCTCCTAAGCGGTACAAACGAGTCGCTTTTTTGCTGTTGACAGAGCGAATGGTGGCGTACTTATGATATGGGTTAAGGTCGATTACATATCCAAGCTGTTTCATAACATAGGTAAAAGCTTTGGGATTTGTACTCATTGTAAGCGCTTTATCTATCGCCTCTCGCATTAAATTGTATCGGGTAGGCTCGCCGTTCTTTTCCGCAAAGTACAGCTTGCGTGGAGTCTTTCCTTTAGGATTTTTAATGACCGTCAAACCATTTTCTTTGCAAAGCTCATCGGAAATACTGCGCAGTTTCCAGTATGCTCCCTCGTTGCAGTTAAACTTCTTACCATTCCACATATTCACCGAATTGATGACCAAATGGTTGTGATATGTGCCGGTGTTAAAGTGCGTAGCGACCAGCACTTGGTACTGATCGCCCCACATTCTTTTGGCAAGTTCAACGCCGAGTTTGTGAGCAACCTGAGGTGTAACTTCGCCTGTTTTGAAACTCTGATATGCGTGATAAGCCACATTGCCGACCGTCTTATCGAAGCGTTTCTGAACTGCATTCATCTCGGCAAAAGCGGTTTCTGCGGTGCAGTTTACGCCTGTTACATACATAGCTTTTTCTTCACCGATTACGGTTTTTCTTTCGTCACTTGCGTAGTGAAGTGCCTTGTAAATATCGCTGTAAATAGTCTTGTCCGGGTTCGCCGCATAGCTCAAAACACGGCTGACGCTGTCGGTTATAGCCCATATTTTTGTTACTGCCACGGCGAATCACTTGCGCTTTCCGGCTCACCGATTGAGTGATAAGCCTTCAATAATTTGCTCACAACATCGTTGAAGTTTGCATTTACATTGGCTTCTGAAAGCGACTTCCAATTGTCACGAAGTGAGGTCAAACCTCGGTAAGCTTCGTAAAATTCCTGCGGCAAGGTTGCCTGAACTTCCTTGCCCAATCCGAGTTTTCTAAGGTAAGCAGAGAGCGAAAGTCCGCATTTTTTAGCGGCAGTTTCCATTTTTCTTTTTTCTCTCTCAGTCACTCGGATATTTATTGCAGTTGTTCTTTGTCTCATATATTTTCATTCCTTTCTCCTAAAAATCGGGGTTACAGGGGCGGCAAGTCCCTTTCGGCAATTTGCCGCCGGTTTTGTGGGTTTCAAAGGCAACACAAAACCTATGCTCGCTATCCTTACGGATTGGCATTACCTGTATTGCCTTATATCCATTTTTTCAAAAAGTGACGATAGTGACGGCTGTGACGACTTTTTCCTATATAGCAGATTTATTGTCATCGCCGTCATTGCCGTCACGCTTTTTTAAGTAAATCAATCGGCTTGTGCCGGTGCGCTTTGTCTTGTACTCAATGCCTTGTGGCATAAAAACTTCCGCCGAAAATCTGGCAAGCATTTTCGTCACAACATTGGGCGTGACTTCGGTTTCATTCATTTGTGTAACGAGTTCCGTCGCCGTACCTTGCCACTCTTTTACATCGGATACAAAGTCAACCAGCCGGAAAACAAACTTTGGAATTTCTTCTCGGCGAATGTCCTCCATATCTTTTCGTTCCACCAACTCCCACAAGTGTGTGCGGTTGTCAAACTTTAAGGTCAATTCTTGATACTCAATGTCACGACCGGTTGCAAGCAGCGTTCCGCTTTCATCGGAGCGACTGCGCTTCAAAACAAAATTTGTGTCTGCCGCACCTGTGATACCTGTTGAGCCGGACACCTCGTTAAATGGGTCGGTGGCATCTTTCAGTTTTCTCACGTGATGAACAACCACAACGGCAATGCCGTATTTGTCCGAAATATTTTTAAGTGCCGACACATCGTCATAGTCGCCTGCATACATTCCGCTTTTTCCACCGGTACTTTTTGAATCACGCACCTTTTGGAAGGTGTCTATTATCACAAGTTTTGTTTGCGGAAAGTCAGTTAGATACTGTTCAATCTGTTGTTCCAAACCGTTACCGATTTGAAAGCTCGTTGTGGCAATGCGTAACTCGGCCGGCGCTTCGTCCGTAATCTTATACAAGCGACTTTGTATGCGTGCATAAGTGTCTTCCAAGCACAGATAGAGCACATCGCTCTTGTGGGTTTCAAATTCCCACACAGGCTGACCGCTCGCAACTTGAATACCGAGCCACAGCATAAGCCAGCTTTTGCCGATTTTGCTTGAACCGGACAGCACGCTTAACCCTTGCGGTATCAAGCCATCAACCACAAACAAGGTTTTGTTCATCGGCGTGGAGAGCAGCGTGTCTGCATCAATTGTTTTCAGCTTTTTAACTTGCATTTTTCACACCCTCCTCCATAACATAGTTGATAACATTGACCTTCGGAATTTTGTAAGCATTTCCGATCTTAACGCCGGAGATATATCCGTCGCTGATTAGGTCATACGCCAAGTGTCGGCTTACACCCAGCATTTCTTGAAGTTGAGCCACCGTAACAATGTCCGGATAATTCGGAAACATCATCTTGTAAAGCTCTTTTAATTCTGTTTTTCTCATCTTTATTAACCTCCTTTGTGAGAAAATAAGCTGCACGGTTTGTACAGCTATGTACGAGGCAACAGAAAAAGAGGAGGTCTCTTTGAGTTGCCTTTTGCCGTCTCACCCGAATGTCGTTTTTGTATTCCTGCCCCATATTAGCGGCGTTGCCTCGCTCAAGTCGTCACAAGCTACATATCGTTTGCTTCCGTGTAAACACGAAAGCTCGCTCATTTCGCTGTTCCTCCTCTTCCCCAAAAAGTCTTTTGACTTTTTTGGGACCCCGGTTATCGCAAAGTCATATCCCATTCGGACGGTCATTCAATTTTAGATAATTAGGTTTATTGCAAACCTGATTTGCAGATTCATTATATCGGTGTGTTGACATAAAGGCAATACTTTTGTATAATGTTCTTTGGGGTTATGTTAATTGTCTAAAACTGTTCAAAAACCGATTTTCTAAAATGAAGGCGAGAAAATGAAGAAAGATTACTCTGAATACAAGCCCACCAAAAAACGAGATTTACAACCTGAACCGTTCCGACAGGGAAAATGTCAGGTTAAAATATTTCTATAACTACGCCGGTTTCAGCAAAGATGACAAGCGAATTCATATAACGGTCGATGAAGGAAATGAATATTTTTCTATGAATCATCTCATTGAGGAATATACGGGAGAAGAAATTACCGCCAAAAACTTTGCTAACGATACAGAATTGCCTGAATACATAGAGCGCAATAAAAAGCAACGAGATGTATTTGCAAGCAGATTTCAAATAGATTTTGAAGGCGCCGAATACAGAGAAAACCAATATCTTTGGGATAAGGATAAAGATTTTCCAAGATTGCCTTTTAATAATGTTTTGAGCGGTGCAAGAATTGACTTGCAGTACGGCGAGGGCATATTGGATTTCATATATGCGGATTTCAAATCGGCAATTCAGGAACAACTTAAATTGATTGAGATTGAGAATCTGCTTTACAAGTTCGCACAGCAAGAAGGCGTGAAAAAAGAAAAATCTCCGATTCATAAAGACGAACCGGAGAAAATTTACAGTCAATTGCAGGAGCGAGTGGAAGAATACTACGAATATTCCGAAACCATAATCGGTATCAAAGACATAATCTACGCCTCTTTATATTCCGCTATCTGTCCCCCTGTTTTCAAAAAAGGAGGCGATAAAAAGAAGCAAACATTATGGTATGGCAATTATCTTTTGAGACTCCAACAGGAATATCGTGAGATGATTGAATTTTGCTTTGATGAAGATTATTATCCCGAAGCTTTGGCAAACAGATTGCCGTCGGAAAGGTTTTATATTTACCGTTCTCTAAAAGGTTTGTCTCCGTTCTTGGAGAGGACGGAAGAAGTAGCTTTCTCAAATACAATGAGCGGAAAAGAAATGCCTTACGGTATGGATATTGAAGGGCTGAAAGAAAGATTTTCTCAAAGTTCGATACCGAATGATGCACACAAGGAGCTTGCCAAAAAATTCGGAACAACTCCCGAAAAAGTTGTAGCTTTGATAAATTTGCCGCATTTTCTCAGCCGCCAATATGTGTTCGGCTCGGTCGCTGAAATTCTTGAAATGGAATTCACGAAAATGCTCGAACACAATATCCGCTTCAGAAAATGCAAACGCTGCGGTAAGTATTTCATTATGAAGGGCAATTACGATACTAATTACTGCGACCGCATTGCCGAGGGTGAAACCCGCAACTGCCAGGACTTAGCCGCACAAGAAAACTATAAAAAGAAAATGGCGGACAATGCCGCCATTCCCTTGTATCAAAAGTATTACAAGCGTTATGCTGCCCGTGTTCGTGTAAGGCAGATTAAAGAGCCCGATTTTAAGAAATGGAAATATCAAGCGATGACAAAGCGCGACGAATGCTCCGACGGCAAAATCACCCTTGCGGAGTTTGAAGCATGGCTTGAAGCCAGCTTTCCGAATAGGAAGAAGAAACAATGATCGTTCTTTGCCAATAAACAACCAATTATCCCAAGCGGAACTGTAACAAAAGCAGTTCCGCTTTTATAATATTTTCTTGCCTTTTCCTTATAAATCCGCAATAATCCTTGATTTTAAGACTAAAATATGATATACTAAAATTGTATAAATATATCTACCCGAAAGTGAGGAAAATTTAATGGATTCTAACATCGAGCGCTGGTACTCAATGAAAGAAATTTGCGAATACCTCGGCGTCAGCCGTGACACCGTACTCGCTTGGATAGAAAAAAGAAATATGCCCGCCGCAAAAATCGGTCGCCTTTGGAAATTCAAGGTCAGCGAAGTAGATGCTTGGATGAAATCCGGAGTTGCGGCGGATAAATAAGTTTCGGAGTTGTGCAATATGGGTTTTATTGAATCGTATAAACATCTTGAAAAATTATGCGGCGAAGTATTAAATGACGATAGGCGTATATCCGCTTATATTGATGAAATGATAAATACTCCCCGTGGTTCTTATCTTGTAAGAGGTTGGGATGACGACTTAAAACAACTGAAACACTACCGTTGGGTTAGAAACCAAATAGCACATGAACCTGATTGCACCGAGCAAAATATGTGTGAACCTAGTGATACTGTGTGGCTTGATGCTTTTTATTCACGCATAATGAATCAAACCGATCCTCTCGCTTTGTATTCAAAAGCCACCAAACATCGCCCGGCTCACAAATCGGCACAAGCACATAAACCGGAATCGCCTACATACACATATTCTCAGCCGACTGCTAATCATAAGAAATCATCCCCAAAGGTTGCCGGTTGTATGACATTTTTAGTAGGTATTCTAATTATTGTAGTTGCAATCGTTTTAATGTCAAAAATACTATAATTGATTTTGGAGGTGCGCTATGGCACTTGAAAATAAATTAGGTCTGATAGGCTCTGCCGACCTTGCCCGTGAAGAAGAGCGCATCAGCAAGAAAAAGGCTGTTGAACTTTTTGAAAAGGGTATTTTAGGCAATCTTCCTGCCGGCAAGTTTTCTACATTGCAGGCAATCCATAAATATCTCTTTGAGGACATTTATGACTTCGCAGGCGAACTCAGAACCGTCAATATTGCAAAGGGCAATTTCCGCTTTGCGCCTTTAATGTACTTGCAGGCGGCACTTGAGAACATTGATAAAATGCCGCAGTCAAACTTTGATGAAATAATCGAAAAGTATGTTGAGATGAACATCGCCCACCCGTTCCGTGAGGGCAACGGTCGCAGCACCCGCATTTGGCTCGACCATATCTTGAAAAACGAAATCGGCAAGGTTGTTGACTGGAGCAAGGTGGATAAGGAAGATTATCTGCTCGCTATGGAACGCAGTCCGATTAAAGATGTGGAAATCAAAGTATTGCTAAAAGGTGCGCTTACAGACGAAATAAACAGCCGTGAAGTCTATATGAAAGGCATCGACCACAGCTACTACTACGAGGGATATACAACCTTCAAAACGGAAGAATTATGATAACGAAATGAGGTACAAATATGCCCGACAAGAATTGGCAATTTGAACTTGAAGAATATATCAAACAGGGAGAACCGGACAGAGCCGAAAAAAGTGAAGCTTAGCAAACTGCTATCGGTTTGCAGGCGGTTGACGGGTTGAAAACCTCTGATTATTTGCTGGATACTGCAAAGGATCATATCGAGGGCAAAATCACCATTGATGAGGCTCAGAATCGTATTCACAGCTATTACGAGCAGAGAACCACCCGCACCGAGGTTGAGGACAACACCAAAGAGGCAGATATTGTATCTGCAAGAATAACGAAGCTTTTGGGCGAAAAGGCGTTTCAGTTTTCCCCTGCCGAGTGGATTACCATTCACCGCAGATTGTTTGAGGGTGTATTTGACCACGCCGGACAAATCCGCAAGTATAACATTTCCAAAAAAGAATGGATACTGAACGGCGAAACAGTTATCTATGCTGATTTTAATAGCATAAAAGATACGTTGGATTATGATTTTGCCACCGAAAAACAGTTTTCCTATGAGGGACTGTCGGTTGAAGCATCGGTGAAGCACCTTGTAAAGTTTGCATCGGATATTTGACAGATTCATCCCTTCGGCGAGGGTAACACAAGAGCCACCGCCGTGTTTATGATTAAGTACATGAAAACCTTTGGGTTCCGTGTCAATAACGATGCGTTCCGTGAAAACTCTTGGTATTTCCGTAATGCATTGGTTCGAGCAAACTATAACGATTTGCAAAAAGGTATTCATTCCACCACAAAGTTTTTGGAATTGTTTTTCTCAAACCTTCTGCTCGGTACAAACTACGAATTAAAAAATCGCTATATGCACGTTGATTTTGTGGATGAAACCGCTTCCCAAAGTGCCAAAAGTGAAACGCCAAAGTGCCAAATTGACACTTTGAAGTGTACTTTAGAAGAACTTGCCGTGTTAGATTTAATAAAAAAGAACCCGTCTGTTAAGCAGGCCGAGCTTGCAGAACAAACAGGAAAGTCCGTCAGAAGTATAAAGCGCATTATAGACTCTCTGAAAGAGAAACAATATATCTGTAGAGTAGACGGCAAACGCTACGGCAAATGGGATGTATTGGTTTGAATCTCAAGAACTTAAATCGTATTATTCAACATATATCTTTTTCTCAAGCCTATGTTTATTAGCATCATCATGCGAAATTTGTAGATATGTGTGTAAAACTAAAACATTGATTCCTGGAGGAACAGTATGTTCTATAAAATGATCGAGAACAAGTGCAAAGAATGGTATAGCTCAGACCAATGCACTGTTCGTAACTTAATTGAATACATAGAGAAAACCGGGCAAATGCGAGATGCTCAGATTGAAGCTATCAAGGTTTATCTGTTCCTCAAAATCGGTTGTGAATGTAAGCCATTGGAATTCCTTTTCAGATACGGTTGCTTTAATTCTATCAATCTGAATGACATAGAACTTTCCACGGCAACTCGTGAATACTTAGAGAAAAACCCTGCTGCAACTGCATTGCTTGAATATTCTCGCCTAACAAACGATAAAGGCGAACAGGTTTCTGAAAAACTCGAAAAGCAAATCAAGAAAGATCCGTCAAGCATTGACTATGACGCTTTCTTCCGTACTGCCTTTTATGGCGTTTCCTATACCGATTATCTGTTTAGCTTGCCAATGGGCGCAGGAAAAACATATTTGATGGCAGCATTTATCTATCTTGATTTATATTTCGTTCTGAACGAGCCTACCAACCCTGCTTTCGCTCACAACTTTATCATTTTTGCACCATCGGGTTTGAAATCCTCTGTGGTGCCAAGCCTTAAGACTATCCAAAACTTTAACCCTGCGTGGATCATTCCCGAACCTGCGGCAACGGATATCAAGCGTATGATTTCTTTTGAAGTATTGGATCAGGGAAAGACTGCAAAAAAATCCAACAAAACCAAGAACCCCAATGTTCAGAAGATTGCTAATCATCAGCCTCTTTCCGAACTTTTCGGCTTAGTTGCTGTAACTAACGCCGAAAAGGTTATCCTTGACCGTATTCAAGAGAAAAACGGTCAGATTAGTTTGTTTGAAGAAAGCGACGATGAAAAAGATAGACAAGCTAATGAACTCCGTAACCTTATTGGCAAACTGCCGTCCCTTTCCATCTTCATTGACGAGGTTCATCATGCTGTTAGCGATGAGATAAAACTGCGTGCTGTTGTAACCAAGTGGACGCAAAATCATACCGTAAACTCTGTCATCGGTTTTTCCGGCACACCTTATCTTGAAAAAACTGAAAAATTTAAGGTTGTAGACTCTCTTTCTGTGGGGACGGCTGAAATCACGAATATTGTGTATTACTACCCTCTTATTGACGGCGTGGGTAATTTCTTAAAACGTCCTATTGTTAAGATTGCCGATATTGCAGACAGCAGCATGATTATTGAAAAAGGTGTCCGCGAATTTCTTGATACATACAGGGATACTGTCTATGGGGACGGACTGACCGCTAAACTCGGTATTTACTGCGGTACTATCGAAAAATTAGAGGAAATAGTCTATCCTTTGGTATCCCGTATTGTTGCAGAGTATGGACTCGGCACGGACACAATACTCAAATTCCATAAAGGAAATAAGCAGTATAAAATGCCTGCTGACAGCCAAATGCAGTTTGATATTTTGGACAAGTCTATTTCCAAAATTCGCATTGTCCTGCTTGTACAAATCGGTAAAGAAGGATGGGACTGCCGTAGTCTTACAGGTATTATCCTTTCTCAAGAAGGCGACTGTCCCACAAATATGGTTCTGCAAACCTCCTGCCGTTGCTTGCGTCAGGTGATTAAAGGCAATCCTGAAACAGCGCTCATTTATTTGAATGAAAGTAACGCCGACAAGTTAAACGTACAGCTCGAACAGCAGCATCACATCTCGCTCAAGGAGTTTTCGTCTGCTGACAATAGCAAAACACCGTTGAAACGTTATAACCGCACAGCATATTTGAAGCTTCCCAAAGTTGATTTTTATCAGCTTAAAATCAATTATGACACCCTTACTGTCGAAAAGGCTGATCCTGCAAACACGATTGCGGCTTCGGCCGATTCCGCACGCCTTGCAGACAGCATTATCAAAACTACCGGTCTTTCAATGGATGAAAGCAAGACCAGTATCACCGTTGACGATACAGAATATGGCACCGAACCTGCCACCTTTAATTCTTGGATATACGGTATTATGAAAGGCGGATTTGGCTCACCCACAGTTGCGGAGCTGATGCAATATGCAGAACAGTTGAAAACGGTGTATCAAAAAATAACTTTCGAAAAAGACGGTTCTCGTTATTACAGTTCTCACTATAACCGCCAGTTGGTAGAAGCAAATATCCGCAAAGCCTTCTCCGATAGGCTGGATTTTAATACTACCGAAGAGTTGATACCCGAAGAAGCAAATCTTTTGAACATCGCAAACTTCACTCCCGAAGTGTATACCGACAAGCCCACAGACTATTATCCTACGCAGGGCGTGGTAGAAAACATTATCAAGGATGATAAAGGCAAGCTAAAGCTTGATCCCAAAATGGAAGAAACCATTCGCTTTCTTGAAGAAAACGGAAATGCGGCTATGGCAGCAACACTCCGAGCGCAGAGCAGTTCTCACACAAACAAAGACCGTTCGTTCCATTATCTGCCCTATCGTACCGATAGCGGATTTGAACAGACTTTCTTAAAAGAAGTGCTATCCTTTGACGAGATCGAAAATCTTGGTTTGGAAGTCTATTATAACGGTGATAGAGCTATGACCGAGTTTAAGATCAGGTGTTATAAGAAAAACGGAAACAAATGGAGTTATGTTGGCATTTATACACCCGACTTCCTTATCATAAAACGTAAAGATGGAGTTATCCACAAGGTAATTGTTGTGGAAACCAAGGGACAGATTTATGCCAAAGATCCGGTCTTTAAAGACAAGAAGAACTTTATGGAAACAGAGTTTTCAAAACAGAATAACACAGCATTCGGCTACGAACGCTTTGACTATCTGTATTTAGAAGATACGCTACCCGATAAAGAAAGATTAACATTAACTCATCAGAAAATCTGTGAGTTCTTCAAGGAGGAAGTATAATGAGTGAAAATAAAAATTCAGTATTACCCGATGTAATTGAGCCTATTTCCAATGCTATCCAGCAGAATATTCCAGAAACAGCGAAACAAACTGATGGAGCATTATCTACTGTTGTTGGCTTTTTTAATAATGTTGTTTTGTATCCTGTGAAAAAAGCAAACTTGACATTTAGATATAAATTGGAAGCATTTGAAGATGATTTGAAAGAGAAAATTAAAAACATTCCTGAAGAAAATCTTCAGGTGCCACCAGTAAAAATAGCAGGCCCTGTTTTAGAAGCTTTAAGATATGCATATGATGAAGCTGAATTAAGAGAAATGTATGAGGAAATGTTGGCAACGGCTATGGATAATCGAAAAGCTCAGCAGGTACATCGCTCTTATGTAGATGCGGTTAGACAAATGGAACCGTTAGATGCACAAGTCCTACGTAGAATTAGTGATTATAATCAGATTGCAACTTCTCATGAGAAGCTATATTTAGCGGAAAGTCAACAGCAATATTATATTAATGCTATGCCTTATCATTATAATGATGCATTGTGTGATCTTGGAGATCCATTTCAAATATCTGCATCAATTAGCAATTTACTTAGATTGGGTTTGTTGATTTCTACGCCTGGATTTTTGAATGAAGGTGTCGCAGAGAAAATTGAAAAAGAACCCTATGTTCAGAAACGTTTTGAACTTTATAGTCGGTTACAGGGTGGAGCAAGAATAAACGTATCTGGTGATTGTGATATCATTTCTATAGATAGTTATGGAAGATACTTTATTGATGTATGTATGCCGAAGAAGGAGATAGAAAATAATGCCAATTAAATATGTACCGTTTATACCGGAGCCGGTGGAAGGACAAGCTGTGCTCGGTAACTTTAACAGAATACTGAAATACAAAGGCGCTGACGATGTTTCAATGACGCTTCAGCGTGGTATGCCCTTGTATGAAATGGAAAAACAGGAAACCGTGGGAGAAAATGCCGACGGCAATATGGTCATTCGTGGCGAATGTGTTTCTGCTTGTGCCTATCTCAAAGAACAAGGCATTCAAGTTGACCTTGTTTATATTGATCCTCCTTTTGCCAGTGGAGCTGATTATGCTAAGAAAGTATATATCCGCCGTAATCCCAAGGTGGCAGAAGCTATCGCCCAAGCTGAACAGGAGCTTGATATTGACGAACTGAAAGCTTTCGAAGAAAAGATGTACGGTGATGTTTGGGATAAAGAAAAGTATCTCAACTGGATGTACGAAAACCTTATGGCAATTAAATCCGTAATGAGCGAAACGGCGTCTATCTATGTTCATTTGGACTGGCATATGGTTCATTATGTTAAAATTCTTATGGATGAAATCTTTGGTGAGGATAACTTTATAAATGAGTTGATTTGGAGAAGAAAGCAGTCTGTTTCTTGGGCAAGTAAACAATTTGGTATAACAAACGATACGATATTGTGGTATGGATATAACGCGGATGAATATATTTTCAATCCAGAATATTCCATAGATGATGAAAACACAAAGAACTATTTAGAAAAGAGATTTGTTTATGATGATAATGATGGTAGAGGAAAGTATATGAAATCTCCTCTTGTAAATTCATTATATCGACCTAATTTAAAATATGAATTTCATGGTGTTAATCCGCCAGAAAATGGGTGGTTATATAAAAAAGAGAAACTTGAAGAATGGTATCAAAATAATGAATTAGTAATGCCATCTAATCCAAATATGAGGATTTATAGAAAAATATACGCTTCAGAATATCAAGGACAACCAATTCAGAATATCTGGTTAGATATACCGATAGTTAATCCTATGGCAAAGGAACGTGCAGATGTTGACTATGCTACTCAAAAGCCTGAAGCCCTTCTTGAACGTATTGTTAAAGCATCTTCAAATGAAAACATGGTCGTTGCCGACTTTTTCGGTGGTAGTGGTGTTACTGCTGCTGTAGCTAATAAACTTAATCGTAAGTTTATTCATTGCGACATCGGCGTAAACTCTATCCAGACAGCCCGTGACCGACTGAAAGCGGACGGAGCGGAATTTGATGTGCTGGAAATCAAAGATGGCGTACAACTCTACCGCAATCCCGTTCAGACAATGGATAAAATCCAGTCGCTGATACCGGGACTTAAAAACGAGGATTCTCTTGACTCCTTCTGGGAAGGTGCAATTTCCGATAGCAAGCTCGGTACAGTTCCCGTCTATGTTCCTAACCTTATGGATAGCGCATCGAAACTGCTTGATAAGGTTACGATGAACCGTATTATTCATCAGGCTATACCAGATTTGGATAGCAACATCAAAAAAGTAATCGTCTATTATATAGATATTACCAACGAAGCCGAGATTCAAAAGTTTATAAAAGATGATGACAGCACAAATATTGAAATTGAGCTGAGAGATCTAAAAACAATTCTTTATGATGTCATAATCGGAGATTATGCGGAATTTCACACCGAAGAAACCCACGATGATTTATTTGGCGGATATGCTGTTACCATTGATAAATTTATGAGTGACCGTGTGCTTTCAAAAATAGCTGAGTTCAACCAAAAAGCACTACTTAATTCTTCGGCAAAGAAGCCGTATAAGCCGATTGAAATTAGCGAGGACGGTTTGGAATTGATTGAGTTCCTGAGTGTTGATTGCACTGCTGCCGAAGGAGAGTGGCATTCCGACAGCGAAATCAAGATTGACAAAAACGGTTTTGTTATCATAAACGGTGCCAAAACAAAAGATTTTTGGGACGGCAGCATATGCTCCGAAAATAAACCGCTTCGCCTGAAAATCCGAAATATCTGCGGCGACGAAACGGTGTGGGAGGTATAAGTAAAATGTATTCACCGTTTTCTGATAGCAAAGGGCGACCATTGACAATTGAAAAAGTTAAATTCAGTCATCTGTCGCAACTTGTAGATTGTGATGAAGGACATCACGTGGAATACAAATTATTGCTTGAAGATGGCGGAAAAGCGCAGTTGGCAAAAGAAATCACATCGTTTGCCAACTGTGAAGGCGGTTGGTTAATTGTAGGCATAGATGATAAAACAAAAGAAATCAAGCCGATAGACAAACAGGACTACAGCCAACGCATCGGAAAGATTGCGACACGCATTTCACCTATGCCGGAGTTTAGCACTCGTTTCTTGACAATGCCTGAAAACAAAAAATCCGGTGTATTGCTTGTCTATGTATATGAAGGTCGCAATGCTCCTTATGTTTGCAATGGTAGTATTTATGTACGTAGTGGAAGCAGTAAAGAGCCAATTAAACCCGCAGATAGAGGCAATATTGAATATCTATACGAGCGTTCAAAAGAATACATAAAAGAAATAGAAGATTTCTGTCAAAGAGACTATTTCTATTCGTATAACAATCTGCTTCAACGAAAGGTAACATACCCCATAGCTAATATATATCTTAAAAATATCAGTTCTAAGCGGGATGATTTCTTTAATGTATATGCCAATAGAGATAAAGTTATCGACTTTGTAAAATCCAAGTACAAAGTTTTTGAACATATTAGTTATTCAATGCGATCGATAATCTTTATGCAGAAATTTGTTTTACCTGGTTCTAATTCAGGAACTTTTATATTTGAGTTATTTTATGATTGGTCCTGCAAAATCACTGTGCCGATAGGACTTTCAAACGGAAGCAGAAAAGATGACTATTTAAATATTTATACAGAACTCGGTTATGACAAAGAAAGCGTTGAGAATTTTCAATTAGCAAGCGGTTCAGATATATTTAATGCACTGTTCTTTGGAATGTTCCTTTTTGAGAATATTGCAAATCAATATAAACTAAAAGAAAAAGATTATGCTTTTTGTCTTGAAATTGAAAATGCAGGAGATACTGTTGTTGCTTTTGACGGAGATAAATACAAAGAATATATTGAAAAATATGGGATCCCTTATGCACACAAGGAAATAAATAAAGGCAAAATTTCTTTCTTGCGAGATTTCCCTAAAGTGAGTTTCAACGATTTGTCATATTCGCTGATTGCTGATGACTTGGGTGCTGCTTTCGGTTTTAGAAGTGATTCTGTTTTTGAAATCCTTCAAGACTCCAACAAAAAATACACGTAGAGACTTTGTTCGCAAAGGTAAGGTTTTGCAGATGACGAAATGTCCAGAAAGATTGGGAATGGAGGTGATTATGTGGCCCATATAGATAGTTATTTAAGTCGAGTTCTTTCGGAAAACGGACTGAGCTTTCTGGATGATCTATACGAATTATATGATTTTGTGCCAAATGAAACATTACGTCAACTTCTTGCTGCATTTCATACTGGCTTAAACAAATGGTTTACGGTTATCAATAGTGACCTGAGATACCAACATGACGAAGAAGGAAATATAAAATATACAGGCGGATATTTTCACGCCCAAGACAGTAGAGATTACTTGACTTTGATAAATGTGATAGATACACTTAAAAGTAAATTAAAATCTACAGAATATTCTTTTAGGCTATGTAGCGAACATTATGATGATATAATACGACGTTGCCGTAGATTCGTTGTTAAGAGTGGCGGTAGTACGATTCCAGAAGATTTTACGCCTATTGTAATTGAAGACTTAAATCCTATATTTCAAATGGAGAAAACAGTTGCAGTAAAGTCTGAGCAGAGAACGATATATGCCAATATGAAACCAATAGGCGGAGGATCTTATGCTGATGTATTTTCATATCAAGATCCAAATTACGATATGAAAATTGCATTAAAGCGAGCTAAGGCTGATTTAGATCTTAAAGAACTTCGTAGATTTAAACAAGAATTTGAAGTGTTAAAATCACTAAAATCTCCTTATGTCGTCGAAGTATATTCTTATGATGATGCAAATAACCAATATACGATGGAGTGTATGGATGAAAGCATATATAAGTATATTAACCGAGAGAATGCAAAGCTCACCCTATCGGATCGAAAAAGGATAATAGCACAAATAGGTAAAGGATTATCGTATATACATAGTAAGGGACTTCTTCATCGAGATATTAGCTTAACCAATGTATTTATTAAGCACTATGATGATGTTGATGTCGTTAAAATCGGTGATTTCGGGTTGGTTAAGGTGCCTGATAGTACACTAACCAGTCTGCAATCGGAATTAAAAGGTTCTCTAAACGATCCAGATCTCATTAACGTCGGATTTGCAAACTACGATATGTGTCATGAGACTTTTGCACTCACCCGATTGTGCTTTTTTATTCTGACAGGAAAAACAAATGTTGAACGCCAAAAAGATAGCGACATCAAAGAGTTTTGGAATCGAGGAACAAATACAGATCGAAATAAAAGATATCAATCTGTGGATGATCTTATATCGACTGTAATGCGTCTAAAAGAAAACTCATAGTTCTATAGCGGTTTTAGGTGCAATCTTAACAGGTTTTACTGTTTTGGGCAAATCCGTCCATAAACAGTCTACTCGCTAAGGTGCTAAGATGATACAGAACAAAATGTCACCGCAAAAAAGGCACAACCAACGGATTTTTGCGATCCAAAGGTTGTGCCTTCTCATCATCTTATGTATAAATCAACTCCCGATTGATGATTTCGGTGGCGGCGTTGCGGATAGCGTTCATTTTGCCAACCCACTTCATTTGGTCTGTTGATTTGAGTTGTTCGGTGATGCCTTCTTTTTCGGCGTATTCTTTTACCAGCCGAGAAAAGAGTTCTTGTGCCTGTTCTTCGGTATCTGCGAGGTGGGAATGGAGTTTACCGGAAGTGAGCAGATTGTAGTAAATCGCTTTATGGTACTGCTTTAAGTGTCGCAATCTACGCTGTCCCCATATACCAATGGGACGGTTATCTTTTTCCGCCGGTAATGACAAGTCCGGCAATAGGTAGTCGCCGGTCTGTGTATAAGTACCGCCGAGTTGTTCAAATAATGTGTCAGTCATAGTAAAAACCTCCTTTGCACCTATATTGTACAAAGGAGGCGAATAAAAGTCGAATGTGCGATTTATGAATTTGCATATATCGCCAGTGCCAAAAAATACAGCGAATATTTCCAAACTTGTGCCACTTTTTACAGCGAATATTCACTCTTATGTTTTTAATCCTCGTATCACTTGCCAACGGGGGAATTCTTGAAGCGCCCGGATATGCCAATCAGATTTTCGGGTGATAGTGCGAAAGTATTTCGAACTGCAGAATTCGATTAAATAGACTTTCGGAATGTGATTCACATTGTTTCTCTTGAAGGCTTTAAGATGTCCTTTCTTGCACCAATCATTTATTGACGTTGTGCCGTATCCGATTACTTTTGAAATGTCGGTCGCAGTCAGCACATCGGGGTATTGCGCAAAAAGTTCCGTGTAATACAGCCTCATATTTTCAAGAGTCTGTTCGGGTACTTCGGCGTTCATTTTGACGGCATAGTTCCCCTTGTACCAACCTGCCGGTGCGGAATAGGATTCGGGGAATACTTTTCTCTTTTCAAGATATGTAATAACATCAGCCTTTTTGATTTTGTAACAGCGAGTTTTCTTGCCCGTGTATTCGCACGGAATCTTTCCGCTTCGCAGCAGATACAAAGCCGTTGATTTGCTGATGTGACAGATTTGATAGAGTTGGTCTTTGGTAATAATATCGGGAATCGAATCCCAGTTGATTGCGGTTTCATTCATAGCAATACACCTCGTAAATATTTTTGTCGGTGTGGGTTTTTCCCGTGTATTGCCGTTGTTGATGTGTTTATTCTGTTCTTTCCGCAGTTCTTTCCAAAATAGTGCCTGTTCTTTCCAAAAACAGCGAAAATGCCGTTATTCGAATTCACCTGTATTTATCGGGATTTCTGCGGCGCAACCGCCCAAAAAGCCTTAAATATCAAGCTTTTCGGCGAATACGAAGTTTCCTCAAACCGCCTTCAAAAATCGCTAAACAGCCATTAACCCATAAAACTCGAAATGCTGTAGACCGAAAGGTCTCTAGGGTTCGAATCCCTAACTCTCCGCCACAAAAAGCCTGTAAACAAGCCGTTTACAGGCTTTTTAATTTTTGCCTAAAGGGCAAAGCCCGCACGATTTTCGGTTTTCAGGGGAGAAAATCAGCTGTTCTCCCCGGCACTGATCGAACTCCAGCGGCTGCTGAAGTCGCCGCCCTCCGGTAGCGCAAGCCCTGTCTCCATCGCCTGTGCCGAGGTGATCTTGGACTTGTAATCCAAGTGGGCGTAGATGTTCGCCGTGGTGGTGAAGTCGCTGTGGCCCAGCCACTCCTGAATGTGCTTGAGAGGCACGCCGTTGGCCAGCAGCAAGCTGGCACAGCTATGCCGCAGATCGTGAAAGCGCATCCGACGCAGGCCGTGGTCCTCCAAGAATTTTGGGAATGCCGAGGTCAGATAATTGGCCCGCATCCGCTCGCCCAGCTCATCCACAAATACAAAGCCATCATATTCGTGATTGTAACAGTTGCCGCAGACCTGCTTGTTCAGCTCCTGCGCCTCTTTCACCTGCATAAAGTATTCCCGGAAGCTGCCGATGAGCGGCAGGGTGCGCAGACTGGACTTGGTCTTGGCAGACTGCTGTTCAATTTCCATCTGCTTGCCTTCAACAGTAATCGTTGTAACGGTTCGTATGACCGAAATCGTTCCACGCTCAAAGTCGATGGCGTCCCACTTCAGCCCCAACACTTCGCCCCGACGGAATCCATAAAAAGCGGCCACCAGCACCGGCAGCTCCAGCTTGGTGCCCCGGAGAGCTTCAAACATCTTCTGCATCTCCTCTGCCGAAAGGAAAACCGGCTGAAAGCTGTTTTTCTTTGGCCTATCCACCTTATCCGCCACATTCTGCACCAGCATATCGGTCTTGACCGCATATTTCAGTGCCGAGTGGATAATCGCGTGATAGTGGATGACCGTATTTGGCTTTACCTTTCTGAGCATTTCGGAATAAAACATCTGCAAGTGTCTGGCTTCCAGCTCCCGCAAGGTCAGATTCCTTTGGCGGAAGTACGGCCCGACTGGCTTCTTGATCATTGCGGCGTAAGAACTGTATGTTGCCACAGCCAGCCGCCCCTTGGCGATTTCCAGCCATTCCAGCAAATAATCGGCAAACAGCATATCGCTGCTCAGGTCGCCTACCTCTTTAGGCGGCTCAAACTCCGCCCGAAGCCTCGCCAGCTCCGCCTCCGCTTTGCGCTTGTTGCCCTTTTCGAGAAGTCCCAGCGAGATCCATTTCGTTTTCCGCTGCCCTCCGGCGTTTCTATAGTTCAGCACGGCGTAATACCTGCCGTTTTTCAATGTCAGATGTCCTGCTACCAATTTCATTTCCTCCTGTCCTTTGTATTTGCAGAACAGAACTCCAAACCGACAGTATCAGTATACCATCGGTTTGGGGTTCTCTCTATTCTGCGAATTGTATTATCGTAGCCGTATCGGTACGAATCAGCGGGCATCCCGGTTCCGTTCTCTCTGCCGCTTCAGCAATTCCAGCCCCTTGATGATGTCCCGGCGCATCTGCTCCTCGGTGTAGCCGGAGGGGAAGTATTTCCGCAGCTCCTCCCGCTTGAATTTCAGCTGCTCCTGCTGGTTGGGCTTCGTCTCCGCCAGCACGGCGTAGATTATCTGGTCATCCAGCAAGCCCTCCTGCGCCAGCTTTTTCAGGCGGATGCTCTGGGCGTGGGACGGGGTGCAGTCGTTCAGCGCCATCGCGTCCAACACCGCCCGCTGCTGGTAAGAATCTAAGTAAGAAAGCTCCACCGCCGGGTTGAAGGCAATCTTGCCGTCGTCTACCATCGAAAGCAATTCGGGGATCAGGTAGGTCAGGCGGATATAACGCAACACCTGATTGCGGCTGTCTCCACCATCTAAACCAACTTTTTCTGCCGTCAGCAACTTCTCCCCAACTTGGGGAGAAGTCATACCTTGGTGATTCAGCGCATCCCTTTTCATTTTGTAGGCAAACGCCTTTTCGCTGGGCAGGATGGTCTCTCGCTGCAAGTTGGCATCCACCATTGCAATCACCGCTTCATCGTCAGACAGCTCCCGGACGATGACAGGCATCGTCTCGACGCCCAGCACCTGACACGCCGCCAACCTCCGGTGACCGGAGATCAATTCATAGCCGCCGGCCGGCAGCGGCCTTGCCAGTGCCGGGGTAATGGCTCCCACCTTGCGAATGCTCTCGATCATCCGCTGCATCTCCTCGTTGTTCTGCCCCTTGAAAGGGTGACCCTTGAACGGGTGCAGCTCGGCCAGCGGAATATTCCGCACCCGCTCCAGTTTGGCATCGTCCCGCTCTGCCTGCGTGGAGAACAGATCGTCCAGCGTGGGTAAAGTAAAATCCGATTTTCTCATTGTGTTGTCCTCACTTTCATAGTTTTTTCTTTCGGGGTTTTAGGGCACGCCCTAACGAGTGTTTTTGCGCTCCGGCCCTGCCGGGAGTAAAAACGCACTGCTCGCTCAGATGACGCAGGCATCGCAAGCGGATACACTGTTTGGCTCCGACAGGAGTAAAAACAGTCTGCTCGCTTAGACTGCGCAAGCGTGATACCTGCTTACTTTAATTCATTCAAAATTGCTTCCAGCCTGCTCAGAATTTCCTCTTTCTGAAGCTGTGGAAGCTCCGCTTTCAGGCCGTTCAGCATCCGAAACAGGCGGTAATCCCGTTCCGTGATCACCGCTCTGACCTCTTTTCCAAGCCCCAGCCGCCGTAGATATTCCGACAGCGACAGAGAACAGAACCGGGCATTTTCCAGCAGCTTCTGCTTCTCCTGCTCGGTCACACGGACATTGATCCCGTAGTTTTTGCTGCGCATTTGTTCACCCCCTTTCTTCGGTTTGTGACGGCAATGACGGTTGTGACGGGGATTTCCTTATATAGCGATCCCGGCGTCATTTGCGTCATCGCCGTCACGGCGCAGAAATTTGATGAGCCGGCTTTTGCCGGTGCGCTTGGTGCGATACTCGATGCCCAGCGGCTCCAGCACCTCATAGGCGAACTGGCCGAGATACTTTGTGACCATATTGGGCGTGACCTCCTGCTCCTTCATTTCGGTCAGCAACTCCGTGGCCGTGCCTACCCATTCGGTGCGGCACTCCATAAAGTCCACCACCCGAAACAGAAATTTCGGCAGTTCCGCCTTATGAATGTCCTCGCTGTTCTTGCGCTCCACCAGCTCCCAGACAAGGTCGTTAAACTGCAAGGTCAGTTCCTGATATTCCACATCCCGCCCGCTGACCAGCAGCGTAGCGGCGTTTCCGCTGCGCTTGCGGCGCAGGATGAAGTTGGTGTCCGCAGCGCCGATGATACCGGTGGAGCCGCTGACATCGTTAAAGGGATCGTCGCTGTCTTGCAGCTTTCGCAGGTGATGCACCAGCAAAATGGCGATGTTGAAGCCGTCGGCAATGCGCTTGATGGAGGAAATGTCGTCGTAGTCGTTGCCGTACATTCCCGCTTTTCCGGCGCTGCCTTTGGAGTCCCGCACCTTTTGCAGCGTGTCGATGATGACCAGCTTGGTAGCGGGATGCTCGGTCAGGAAATCTGTGATCTGCTCCTCCAGCCCGCCGCCGATCAGCCCGGAGGTCACGGCGAAATACAGGTTGTCCGGGGCGCTGTCGGTAAGATTGTAGAGCCGGTCTTTGATGCGGCGCTGGGTGTCCTCAAGGCTCAGATAGAGCACATCGCATTGCAGTGTAGGCAGCCCCCAAATAGAGTTTCCCTGCGCCTCGTCGTCACAAGCTCCGTATCCTTCGTTTCGCCGCAGGCGGCAAAGCTCACTCGCTCCGCTGTTCCTCCTCTCCCCAAAAAGTCTTGCGACTTTTTGAGGACCCCGAACACAGCATCAGCCAGCTTTTGCCGATCTTGCTGGCACCGCTGATGACATTGACGCCCTGCGAAATGAGGCCGTCCACGATGAACATCGTTTTGCTCATCGGCGTGGACAGCAGGGTTTCTGCGTCCACGGTTTTCAGTTTGTTGTCCATAGAATTCTCCTTTGTAGAATGTTAGAAGTAGATTTTGGCGGGGGCGAATGGAAACGGCCCCCCGCCCCCGCTTTGCTATCCCAAAAGCCTTGGAAATCAAGGCTTTTCCGGTGCTTAATGTTCGACGCTGCGCCGCCGCCTGGCCGAGTCCGCCTTCTGCTTGCGCCGGATGGAGCGCCCGCATTCCGGGCAGTATTTCTGCCGGTTGCTGCCGGGTGCAAAGGGCTTTCCACACCGGTCGCAGAGCCGTGTGCGCTGCCGGTAAATATCGGCGCAGAGTACCTTGTCGGCGGGCAGAACCGCCCGCCGGAAGTACTTGCACAGCAGCGAACAAGAAATCATCTGCACGCACACGCAGCCCTCGCCGTCGTCCAGCGGCAGGCAGTTGCCGCCATCGTAGTTGGCGCACAGCCGCCGGATCAGCCGGTTACAGCGTGCCCTTTGGGCGGGCGTCAGGCGCTTGATCTCATCCAACTTTCTTCACCTCTTTCTCCATTACATAGTTGATAACGCTGATTTTCGGGATCTTCAGCGTCGTGCCGATCTTCACGGCGTGGATGTACCCATAGTCGATCAGCTTGTACGCCAGCTTGCGGCTGATGCCCAGCATCTCCCGAAGCTCTTTGACGGTCACGATGTCCGGGTATTCTGGAAACATCATCTGGTAAAGCTCTCTGAGCTCTCCTTTCTTCATAGGTTTGAACCTCCTTTGTCTGTTCTGAATCCGCATTTCTGCGGTGATTTTTGTTTGCTGCCGCTCATCCGCATCGTTCCTGCCCCGGAGTCTCACCACGGCGTATCGCTTCTTTGGTGCGCTCTCGTCGCAGCAAGTTCCATATCATTCGCTTCCGCACTCGTGCGAAAGCTCATTCGTTTCACTGCTGCTCCTCTTCCCACAAAATCTTCGATTTTGCGGGAGCCCTGAATTATCGGGAAGTCGTGGCGACACTTGCCGGAAGCATATCCTTTGGAGGCGGCGATTCAATTTTCAAGGTACACAGGGAGACAGTCCCCTCAATAGGTAGCCAGCGAGAAGGGCAATTTATAGACCCCCTCACTAATCAACTGGGAAAAATTTTTCGATTTGTACGAAGGAATTTTGAAAATTTCCTTTGAAAGCCTCTCTACTAACCAACTGGGAAATTTTTTCGGATTTGAACGAAAGAACTTTTGAGAATTTTTCTGCGAACCCCTCTACTACTTAATTGGGAATTTTTCCGGCAAAAATAAAAAGAATTTTGAAGGAAATTTTTAAGCGCCCCTCCCACTAATCAACTGGGAACTTTTCTGGCAAATAACAAATAGGATTTTGAAGGAAATTTTTCAGGGCCTTCCTACTAACCAATTGGGAACTTTTTCGAGATTTTGGCAAAGTAATTTGAAAAGTCCCCTCAATTTTTCAAAAGGACCCTTCTACTTACTCTGAATAAGGGGCGCCATTTGGCAGGGTGTTTCGAGAAATTTCTCAATTTTTCTATCAAGACGCAAAAAAAGCGCAGCCTCCGGATTTCTCCGAAGGCTACGCCTCTAAATATACTATTCGGTTTTCAGCAGTTATACTGATTTGCTATTTCTGTTCGCAATGTCCATTCTATCTTATTGCTGATAATGATGTGCGTTGCGTGAAGCCGTGGCTATCTGTTTCTCCAAAAAGTTAGATACATCTGAGCAACCGATTCAAGCAACACCCCAAGAATATGCATAATGGCAAAGATGCATACTGCAGCAACATATTTCAATGCCTGTAAAGGAATAATTGGCCGTATGAGAGCAATTCCTATGAGAATAACTAAGTAAATAATTTCAACAATGACATTGTATGCAATGTTGGAAAGCAAAATTTGGAATAGAGACAGCTGTTTTCCGCCCACAGGTTTATATTGAGTAGAGTCAGCCATTTCCTCCTTTAGACTTTTGGTGTTTGCATTGTCTGCTGTAACCAGTATAGAAATAATTGCAACAGAAAATGAAACAAGGATGGCAACGACATTGATTTGGACATTCACAAATTCGGAAAAAGTTGACCGGATGGTTTCCTCGTTGCCGATGTTAAATATGAGTGCACCTGCCAATGCCAAAAGCCCCAAAACTACCGGAATCAAATATTTTACCCATATTCGTTTTCTGGATTGATAATAGTCCCTAAGTGGAACAAGTAATATTGTCTTCATATTCTACCACCCATTGAGGCAATGAATTCCTGAGCCTTCACAAAAAAATCTGAGCTCTCCACTTCGTTTGTGACGCTTTCACCCTTCACCTTTAAGAAATGCTTCATTCCCGTGATATTAGTATCCACTTCAAAACTTCCGGCGTCATTTGTCCCTATAATCTTAATACGCTTAATCTTGCCCTTAGCTTTGTCTTGCGAATCCTTAAAATATTCCTTAATTAAGTTTTCAGGAAAGCATTTATATCCTTTAGGACGCTTCAAGCAAATATCGACTTC
>OLVX01000940.1_pt1 | contig 26941 bp, 28 predicted proteins | sample 1673271 | NCBI WGS metagenome assembly OLVX01 (sample SAMEA3178939, study PRJEB25190) | human gut metagenome | biome: human gut; feature: human-associated habitat; material: faeces | place: Austria | collected 2013
GAGCCGGTGACCCACCTCTCCGGCGGCGAGCGCCGTCGCGTGGCCCTCTGCAAGCTTTTGCTCGAGGCTCCCGACCTGCTGCTTCTGGACGAGCCCACCAACCACCTCGACGCCGAGTCGGTGCTCTGGCTCGAGCAGTTCCTGCACAGCTACGAGGGCGCCGTCATGGCCGTCACCCACGACCGCTACTTCCTCGACGACGTCGCGGAGTGGATTTGCGAGGTCGACCGCGGGCAGCTCTATCCCTACGAGGGCAACTACTCCACCTACCTTGAGAAGAAGGCCGCCCGCCTCGAGGCCCAAAACCAGCAGGACGCCCGCCGCGCAAAGAAGATGAAGGCCGAGCTCGCCTGGGTGCGCAGCTCCCCTAAGGCCCGCCAGGCAAAGAGCAAGGCCCGTCTTGCCGCCTATGAGCAGATGGAGGCAGAGGCCCGCGCGTCCAAGAAGGTCGACTTCACCGACATCCAGATCCCGGTGGGCCCGCGCCTGGGCTCCAAGGTCCTCGTGGCCGACCACCTGTGCAAGTCCTTCGGCGACCGCGTGCTCATCGACGACCTCTCGTTCAACCTGCCGCGCAACGGCATCGTCGGCGTGATCGGCCCCAACGGCGTGGGCAAGTCGACTCTCTTCAAGACCATCGTGGGCGACGAGGACGTGACCTCGGGCTCCCTCGAGGTCGGCGAGTCCGTGAAGCTCTCCTACGTCGACCAGATGCGCTCGGGCATCGATTCCGACAAGACCCTCTGGGAGGTCGTCTCGGGCGGCAATGACTTCATCATGGTCGGCGAGCAGGAGATTCCCTCGCGCGCCTACGTCGCCGCCTTCGGCTTCAAGGGCAAGGACCAGCAGAAGCGCGCCGGCGTGCTCTCCGGCGGCGAGCGCAACCGCCTGAACCTCGCCCTCACCCTCAAGCAGGGCGGAAACCTCCTGCTGCTCGACGAGCCCACCAACGACCTCGACGTCGAGACCTTGGAGTCGCTCGAGGAGGCCCTCGAGGCGTTCCCCGGCTGCTCGGTGGTCATCAGCCACGACCGCTGGTTCCTCGACCGCGTGGCCACGCACATCCTCGCGTGGGAGGGCGACGACGAGAACCCCGGCCGCTGGCACTGGTTCGAGGGCAACTTCGACGACTACCAGAAGGACCGCGAGCGTCGTCTGGGCGCCGAGGCGGCCAAGCCCCATCGCCTTCACCGAAAGCTTACGCGCGACTAGCGATTCGTCGGTCGTTCCGACGCCTTTCTTGGCAGACATGCCCCTAAGATGGCGGGTGACCTCTGGAGGGTCGCCCGTCTTTTTTGTTTGTCGGCCGGCGCAGGAAGGTGCCGGAGTGCTTTTGAAAGGTCGCGATATGAGCGGAAAGATCAAGACTCGCAAGGCAGTGATCATCGGCGCGGGACGCGTGGGCAGCCACGCTGCGCTGTGCCTTATGTTCCAGCACCTGGTGAACGAGATCGTATTCTTGGATGTCAACCCTGAGGCCGCCGCCGCGCAGGCGGGCGACCTCAACGACCTCGCCTCGGGTCTCGGCGACAACTTCGTCATACGCGTGGGCAACTACTGCGACTGCAAGGACGCGCACTTCGTCATCCTCACGGCGGGGCGCTCTCGCCGTCCCGGCGAGTCCCGCCTGCAGATGCTCGACGGCACCGTAAAGATCCTCGAGGGTATCGTCGGCCCGCTGCGCGACAGCGGCTTCCACGGCGTCGTAATCAGCGTCTCGAACCCCTGCGACGTCGTGACCGAGTACCTCTATCGCAACCTCGGTCTGCCGCGCAGCCAGGTCTTCGGCACGGGCACGCTGCTCGACTCCGCTCGCCTGCGCCGCGCCCTCTCCGAGATCATCGGCGTCAACTCCAAGCAGATCCAGGCCATCTGCATGGGCGAGCACGGCGACTCGTCGTTCATCCCCACCTCGCACATCTCGGTGCAGGGCATCGATTTGCGCGAGTACCTCTCGCTCACCCACATGAACTCGGCCAACCTCGACATCGCCGACGTGATGAGGCGTGTTCGCGAGAGCGGCAGCGCCATCGTGTCGGGCAAGGGCTGCACGGAGTTCGGCATCGGCTCGGTCGTTGCCAGCATCGTGACGGCCATCCTGCACAACGATCGGGTTGTCATGCCGCTCTCGGTCCACCTCGACGGCGAGTACGGCGAGAGCGGGATCTGCGCCGGCGTGCCGTGCGTGCTCGGCGTCCAGGGCATCGAGCACGTGCTCGAGATCGACCTCAGCTACGATGAGCGCAGGGCCATGCGCAAGAGCTGCGACATCATTCGCGAGAACGTGAACAAGGCGATGCCGCCTGCCGAGGCATAGGCCTTCGGTCCTTTCATGTAGGTTACGGTGCCCCGGCCGCGCATGAGCGCGGGCGGGGCGCATGCCGTAGAATGACGGGCGCAGATACGCCTTGCAGACGGGAGAAGAACACGTGAAGCGCGTCCTCATCATCGCGACCGGCGGCACTATCGCCTCCACCTCCGACGGCGGAGGCCTGACGCCGACCGCCTCCGGGCGAGAGCTCGCCGAGAAGGTCCCGCTGCTCGACACCATTGCCGAGTTGGATTTCGTTCAGCCGATGAACATCGACTCGACGAACATGCGTCCGCGCGACTGGCTCTGCATCAAGGACGTGATCGCCGAGGCGTACGACCGCTACGACGGTTTTGTGGTTCTGCACGGCACCGACACCATGGCCTATACCGCCGCCGCCCTGAGCTACTTGATCCAGGACAGCAAGAAGCCGATTGTGCTCACCGGCTCTCAGCAGCCCATGGCAAGCCCCTTCACCGACGCCAAGCTGAACCTCTACCAGTCGGTGCTGTACGCGACCGACGACGCGAGCCGTGACGTCAGCGTCGTCTTCTCGGGCAAGGCGATCGCCGGCACGCGAGCGCACAAGCAGCGCACCATGAGCTTCAACGCCTTCATGAGCATGAACTACCCCTCGCTCGCCTACATCCGCAACGACCGGGTTGTGAGGGCGGGGACGGGCGCGCCCGCCGAGTCGGGGCAAAAGAAGGGCTCGGCGCCCACGATCTACGGCGGGCTCGATGAGCGCGTGCTCGTCTTGAAGCTCACCCCTGAGCTGCAGCCGAGCATATTCGAGCTGCTCAAACGCGACTACGACGCCGTCATCCTCGAGACCTTCGGCATCGGCGGCATCCCCGACACCATGCACGACGCCATCCTCGACTGGGTGGGATCCGGCCGCACGCTCGTTGTGACCACGCAGGTGCCGGAAGAGGGCCTCGACCTCGGCGTTTACGAGGTCGGCCGTGCGTATGCGGAGAACCCGGGCATCCTCAAGGGCGACGACATGACGACCGAGGCGCTCGTCGCCAAGACCATGTGGGCGCTCGGCCAGTCGCGCGACCCGCAGAGGATTCGCGAGCTTTTTTACCGCGAGGTCAACCACGACCGCATGCCGCGCTAAATGCCGACTTCACGGGCTCTTCTCTAGAGCCCGTTGCTTACTGCCTAAGTCGGCGCTCAAGCCTGCGACTTACGGCCACGAGCACCATCACGATCACGTAGTACACGGCGGCGATCACGATAAACGGCTCGAACGCGCGGTAGGTGAGCGCCTGCGCGCTCTCGGCGGCGTACATCATGTCCATGAGGCCGATGGTCGACACGAGCGACGAGCTCTTGAGCACGGTGATGACCTCGTTGACGAGCGCGGGCGCGGCGCTGCGGAGCGCCTGGGGGATCACGACGAGCCGCATCATCTTTGCGTAGGAAAGGCCGACGGATCGAGCGGCGTCATACTGGCCCGCGTCCACGCCCTCTATGCCTCCGCGCAGCGTCTCGGAGACGGTGGCGGACCCGTTGAGCCCCAATGTGATCACCGCCGCGGTGAACATGCTGATTTTGTAGCCTGTGAGCTGCGGCGTCGCGAAGTACGCGATAAACAGGAGCACGATGAGCGGCACCCCGCGAAAGATCGAGGTGTAGAAGTCGAGCACGGCGCGCAGCGGCCCCACCGGCAGCACCTTACCCACGGCGATGAGGGCGCCGAGCGCAAAGGCGAGCAAAAGCGCGCCTGCCGTGACCTGCATGGTCACGGCGAGGCCGCTCACGAACATGGGGATATAGGGTTCTAACAGTTCGAATCTCATGCTGCGCCTGGATTGATAGCCCGCTACTCGGAAGTCACGGTTGAAGCGCCGGCGGCAGAGACGTCGTCGCCCCACTTGAAGGCGGCGCCAACGTACTTCTCGATGTACTTGTCGATGGTGCCATCCTCGAGCATGTCGCCGATGCAGGCGTCGAGCTGAGGCACGAATGCTGCGCCCTTGGCCGCCATCAGGCGATACACGCCCACGTAGTCCTTGGTCTCGGCGCGGTCGAGCAAGCCGAGCACGAGGCCCTCGTTCGCATCGCGCATCGACTGCCCCTCGGCGCCGTCGCAAAGATAGACATCCACGCGTCCGGCGAGGACCTCCTGAAGGCACTGGCTGCCGCCGTCGTAGGTGTGGATGTCGGCGTCGGGCAGGACCGCCGCGATGAACTTGTTCTGCACCGTGCCCGTGGTGCAGGCGATGGACTTGCCGCGCAGGTCGTCGATGCTTGCCGGAGCCTCTCCGCCGAGCACGAGGGCGCCGACGAGGGGCTGGTAGTACCCGCGCGTGAAGTCGAAGGACTCCTCGCGCTCGGGGTTTGAGCTCATGGCCATGGTGAAGGAGGTCTCGCTGCCCTGGACGCTGGCGAGCGTCGCCGCGAACTTCTGGGGCTCGAACTCGTAGGTGAAGTCCAGACGCGTCGCCATCTCGTCGGCGACGGCGATGTCGAGGCCGACGACCTTCTGGCTCCCGTCCTTCTGGGTCTCGAGGTAGCGGTAGGGGGCGAAGGCGTCGTCACCGACGAAAGTGAGGTGCATGGTCTCGTTTGCGGACTCGTCAACGCTCGAGGTGCCCTTGTTGGCGGAGCCGCAGCCCGCCAGCGCGGCGGTGGCGCCGCCGGCGAGCACGGCGAGGAAGCTCCTGCGGTCGAGGTTTTCGGTAATCATTGTTTTTCTTCTTTCCGCGCGAGTGTCAATAATCACTATTCTACGTTGCCGAGTCTATGCGAACAGGTAGCGCCTGACGGCCTCGGCGCAGCCGCCGTGGTCGTTATCTGCCACCTGTACGTCCGCTGCCTCGACCGCGGCCGGGATCGCGTTTCCCATTGCGACGCCGAGCCCTGCCGCGCGAAGCATCGCGAGGTCGTTGTCGGCGTCGCCCACGGCGATCGTCTGCGAGATGTCGAGGCCGAGCTGTCCCGCGAGCGAGGTCAGGCCCGTGCCCTTGTCGACGCCGGGACAGGTGAACTCGAGGCTGGAGATCTCGCAGCGGGTGATGGTCACGTCTGCGTCGGCAAGGCGCTCGAAGGTTCGGTCGCGCGCCGCTGCGTCGACGAAGTGGAAATTCAGCTTGGGGATGCGCGCCGCGGGGTCGAGCGCGACCGCGTGCGCGTCCTCGACGAGGTCGCTCGTGTCGAGGTAGAGCTGTTTATACACACCGACGCCGCACTGAGGGGTCATCTCGATCTCGCGCCTCTCCATGGCGATGCCGAGCCCCGTGGTGACCTCGAGGACATAGTCGCCCTCCTCGTCGGCGGTGTGGATGGCGCGGGCGACGAACTCAGGGGCGATGTCCACTTCCGAGAGCACGCGGTTAGCCGCGAGATCGAAGGCGATGGCGCCGGCGCAGCAGATGGCGTAGTGCACGCCGGGGATTGACTCGCGGTACATGCTCACCATGCGGGGGCAGCGCCCGCTTGCGATGGCCACATACTTTCCGGCGGCGACGGCCTCGCTGATGGCGTCGACGGAACTTCTCAGCACCTCTTTGCGCGAGTCGAGCAAGGTTCCGTCCATGTCGAAGGCGATGAGTTCGTAGGCCACGTGTCCTCCTGTGCCGTTATATGGATCTATGCGGGCAAACGGCCCAATAGGATAGCGTACCAGTGTTTCGCCCAAGTAAGAAGAAAGCCCGGAAGCGGGGGCTTCCGGGCAAAGAGGGGGCGATGACCGACGCGCTCGGCACTTACGCTGCGGCGACGCCCATCTGCCACACGCGGAGCCTATCGCCGAGCTCGGACCATACGGCTCCGCCGAGGATGAGGCAGGCGCCGAGCACGTTGGCGAGGGTCATCGGTTCGCCGAGAAGCAGCGCCGAGAGCGCAACGGCGGAGAGCGGCTCGAGGTAGCCGCACACGGCAACGCGCGTTACGGGCAGCGCGCCCATCGACGAGAAGTACAGATAGCAGCAGAACCCCGTGTTCGCAAGGCCGATGCAGGCAATGGCGGCGACGTTTAGGTGCGCGAGCTGGGCGGCGCTGGGAAGCGAGAGCGTCCCGGCGGCGGCGCTCGCCGCCATGTAGATGACGACGGCGGAAAGGCCGCCGAGGAGTTGGACGGCGGAGGACTCGACGCCGTCGATTTTGTCGACCTTCTTGCTGAAGATGACCATGACGGCGTAGCAGACGGCGCTCATGCCACCGAGGAAAAGCCCGAGCGGGGCGATGCCCTCGCCGAGGCCCTGGCCCACGACGAGGAAGGCGCCGAGGACGACGGCCGCAAAGCCCGACACCTTAACCGCGGTCAGGTGCGTCTTGAAGACCATCGGGCTGAGCGCCATCACGATCACGGGGCCGCAGTAGTAGAGCAGCGAGGCCACGCCTACGCCGATGTAGCGGTACGACTCGAAGAGAAAGAGCCATGCCGCGCCAAGCGCCGCGCCGGATATGTAGAGGCAGGCAGCCTGGCGAGGGTGTTTGGGAGACTGCAGGTTCTTGCGCGCGGAACGGGAAAGAAGAACGGCTGCCGCGAGCGCCGCCGCGCCGAGCGAGACGCGGGCGAGCACGATGAAGACGCTCGGCAAATCGATGAGGCTCGCGACGATGCCGTTCGAGCCAAAGAGGATGAGCGAGAGCAGGTACTTCTTTGTAGCTTTGTCCATGCCACGCGCCGTTTCTCGCAAATGATTTATATGTCCGCATAAACTATGGCACGACGCTTGTTAAAGTAATAGCGAATGTTTAGCATACTAACCAGCACAAACACGCATGGAAGCTGCTATTTTATCCTGTCTGTTTGGTGGGCTCGAGAGGAGGGCGCCGTGGACTCGGCGATCCAGAAATATCAGGCGCTCGTCGAGTGCGTCCGCGCCGGCAGCATCAGCGCCGCCGCCCGCAAGCTCGACTACAGCCAGTCGGGCGTGAGCCGTATGATCGCCGACCTTGAGCGCGAGTGGGGAGTCCAGCTGCTCGAGCGCGGCCGCCGAGGCGCGCGGCTGACGACGGACGGCGAGCAGATTCTGCCCTTCGTCGAGGCCATCTGCGAGGACCATCGCCGCCTGCGCGAGCGTGTGGCCGAGGTCTCGGGCGCCCAGACGGGAACGCTCGTCATCGGGACCTTCTCGTCGGTGGCCACCCATATCTTGCCGCCCGTTATCGAGAAGTTCCAAGAAGAGCACCCTGGCATCGAGTACGAGCTGCGAATGGGCGACTACTCTGAGATTGAGTCGTGGGTGGCCGATGGTCTCGTGGATTTTGGCTTCCTCCCGTACCCGCCGCAGGTGCCCAAGGAGGGCCTTGTCCGTGAGTCGGTGCTCATCGATGAGCTGCTGGCCGTGGTGCCCGAGGGCCATCCTCTGGCAAAGAGGGCCCGCATCGCGCTCGCAGACCTGTGCGACGAACCCTTCATCCTGCTCGAGCGCGGCTGCGACAACGAGGTGAGCCCTCTGTTCGACCGCGCAGGCCTACGTCCGCGCTCGAGGCTTGCCACTTGGGACGACTACGCCATCATGTCGATGGTCGAGAACGGCCTGGGGCTCTCCATCCTGCCCGGCCTCATCCTCACGCGCTGCCCCTACCGCATCGAGAAGCGGCCGCTCGACCCGCCGGCCCGCCGCGAGCTCGCCGCCGTCCATCGCGAGGGCCGCCTTTCCACCGCTGCCCGTGCGTTTCTCGATTGCCTAGTAACGACTTCTGAAAACGGGCTAGGTCGGCGTGGGTGACGCTTGTCCCCAAGCAACGGCTACGGCTTGCTGCCCAGGCGAAGGGGTCTATGCTCGCTTTTCGTTTCGATCGATTTAGAGTCTCCGTGCGGAGATAATCGCGGGCTGTGGACTCTGAACGGGAACCACGTGCAAGGAATTGACGATTTTGAGTGTCTCTGGTGGCATTTTGTTGCCCTTGCGCGACATTTGAACCTAGGTTAAAACTTCAGAAACATAAAACACGAGGTCAGAGCATTGTTGACTAATTGATTAGCCGTTATTTTTGGGAAAAATAACTCAAAATGGTCAAGTCCAAATCGGTGTGTAAATTCGCAACCGTCGTCGGCCGCGGGCTAGCCCGCGGCCGACATGAGCCTCGCCTGCTCCCTGGCTATCCCGGCGAGCTCCGCCATCCTTCCCTCGAGCTCCGCCACGCCGGTCGAGTAGTAGGCCCTGGACATCGCGGCCCACCGGTCGTTCTCCTCCATGAGCAGGGCGCCCACGAGCCTGACCGCCGAGCCGTCGCTGGGGAAGACGCCCACGACGTTGGACCTGCGCTTGATCTCCTTGTTGAGCCGCTCGAGGTAGTTCGAGGTCCTCGCGCACCTGCGCATCTGCTCCGGCAGGCGCATCGCGGCCATCGCGTCGCCGAAGCCGGCGTCGAGGCGCTCGCACGCCTGCGGGGCCTCCTCGGCGTAGTCGGCGAGGATCCGGTCGCGCCTCGCCTCCGCCTCCGCGAGCGTGCGGCAGTTGAACATCTCGGTCATCTCCGACCGCAGGCCGGCCCTCAGGCGCTTCGGGGCGGCGTCGGAGACGTTGCGGGAGAAGTGGGCCTGGCACCTCTGCCAGGCGGCGTCCGGCCACACGTCGTGGAGGGCCGCCACGAGCCCCTCGTGCGCGTCGGAGGTGACCACGGCCATCCCCCGGAGGCCGCGGTCCCTGAGCGAGCGCATGAACGCGGACCAGCTCGGCCGCGTCTCGGCGTCGGCGAGGGCGAGCCCGAGCACCTCCTTCCGGCCGGAGCGGTCGAGGCCGATGGCCACGAGCATCGCCCGGGCCCTCACCCTGTGGCCGCCGCGGACCTTCAGGTAGGTCGCGCCCGGCATCGCGAAGGGGTAGGCGCCCGGCTCGAGCGGGCGCGTCCTGAAGCCCTCGACCGCCGAGTCGAGCGTGGCGCAGGCGGCGGACACCGACTGCTTCGAGAACTCCCTGCCGCAGATCTCCCGCATGACCCTGCCGACCTTGGCGGTGGAGACGCCGCCCACCACCATCTCGGCCATGGTGGTCACGAGGGCGGCCTCGCTCCTCCTGTGGCTCTCGAAGACCATCGTCTCGAACGGGGCGTTGCGGTGCCTGGGGACCTCGAGCTCGATGGTCCCGACCCTGGTCGTGAGCCGCCTCGCGCGGGTGCCGTTGCGGCTGTCGGTGCGCGACTCGCTCCTCTCGTAGCGCCCCGCCCCGAGCTGCTCGTCGGACTCCGCGCGCATCACGGCGTTGAGGGCCGCGGCGAGCACCTGCCGGAAGGCGTCCCCCGAGGAGTCCGCGAGGAGCCGTAGAATTTCGTCCTGGTCGAGGGTAACATTGATCTGGGCCATGCCCGTTCCTCCAAGTCTCTTTGTTCTCTGGCGATTGCAAATGTTACCTGGAGGGCGGGCCTCTGGCCCGCCACTGCTATTTACACCACTTTATGGACGTAGCTTGCTCATGGCCCTATCTTGTTTTTGCGAATCAAGTTATCGGAGTTATGTAAATCGGGTACTCCGGCTTATGCAAATCGGGCAGTCTGGCTTATGCAAATCGGGTAGTCTTGCCGTAGGTTGATTGAATAACCGTCTCCTACGGGGGCTTATGCTGCGGAAGAACGGGTCGAGGGGTCTTCCAGCTGGCGCTGGGCGTCTACGGCGCCGATGGCTTTACGTACGAGCTTGAGGAGGGCGCGTCGTGCGCCGCGTCCCAGGTGCCGGCAGGGGTGTTCACGTATGTGCCGCAGGACAACTTCCTGTTTGCGGGAACGGTGCGCGAGAACGTGGCCTTTGCGGCTCCCGACGCAAATGACGACCAGGTCAGGCGCGCGTGCGAGGCGGCGCGCGTGGGATTTCGTGGAGGAGCTCCCGCAGAGGCTCGGCACGGCGATCGACGAGCACGGGCCGGGGCTTTCCAGGGGCAGCTCCAGTGCCTGGCCATCGCGCGCGCCGTGTGCTCCGGTGCGACCGGCGGGGCAGGGGCTGGGATGAGCGACTAGGCGATGCGCCGCGGCTTAGCCTACGAACGGGATGTCCATGTCCACCAGAAGGTCGTTGCACCATTTGTAATCGAGCGTGTGGTTGCGGTGCATGAGGTTGACGACGCCGCCGCCGGGGTACGCGCCCCTTGCCTGTGCGGCGGCATAACTGGCGCCCATTATTCTCTCCTTCTGTTAGCGGTAGTCCTCAGTCAAGAGAACCTTCACCGCTTGCTCCGCTGCGACGACTCGGCGCCAACCTCGTCGCGAATTCGGCGGAGCAGAGCTTGCCCTTGGGCATGGGCGGCCTCGTTTTCTGTGCCTTTCCGGGCACATTGCGCAGGTTCTCTCCCGAACGCCAAAACCGCATCCAGTTAAAACGTGCAACATTAATGGGCTGAGGAATCTCAGCATAAAAATAGGGGATGCCTTCCGTTGGAAGGAGCCCCCTTGCAAAACATCGGCCTGCATGCAAGCCTCTGTTTTTCATTGTGGTCGTGATATTGCATCAATTGCCGCCCCATGAAAACGCTTCGTAGCTTTCCGCCACGGATTAACCGCGAGATGATATTCGGTCAATGAAGGCCGCCGAGCGCCCGGCCGCCTCGGCCGCCTTGCGTCCCTGCTCCTCCGTGCAACTCGGACTTCGCGGACGGCCTGCAGGTTTCAGACGGCAGCTACTTCAGGTGCTGCGTCGGGCTTAAACCCATTCGCCGGTCATTTGCGACCGTTCGCGGCGCTGCAAGCAGAAATGTCCTCTTTGTCTTGCTATTGTTATATCACGTCATATAAACAGCAATGACAATATTACAGCGGATAACAAAGTTTGGAGTCCCGATATGCAGGTAGTTCTGGCATCGCACGGTCGTCTTGCTGAGGGAATGAAAGATACCCTAGGCATCATTTTGGGGGAGTTGCCGGACCTGACGACGCTCTGCGCATACGTCGACCCAGACGTTACCTTAGCCCAGCAGGTCAAAGACGTGCTGGCGCGTAAGGTTCCCGGCGAGGAGATGCTCGTCGTTACCGATCTCTTTGGCGGCAGCGTGAACAACGAGTTCATGGCCGCCCTTGCCGAGAATGACTTTACGCTCGTCTGCGGCATGAACATGCCCCTGCTCGTCGAGATTCTCTCTGACGCAAATCCCGACCTCGCGGCCGTAAGGGCGGCGGTCGACTCTTGCAAGGACACCATCATGGTCTGCAACGACCTGCTCGATGCTGGCCAGGACTGTGGCGAGGATTTCTGACATGGATATCCAGTCCCTTTACCCGATGAACATCTCGTTCAGGTATTACGGCCTCGAGAAGTTCTTTGAGTCCTGCGCCGAAACAGGTCTGCATAATGCAGAGATCTGGCTTTGTCCCCAGCACTTCCTTATCAACGGGCAGTTCTCGGAAGACCCTTCAAAGCTCAAGGCTCTCATGCGTGAGTATGGGGTTCAGATCAAGTGCCTCTGTGGCGAGCAGAACAATCCAAAGCCCAACAACATGGCGGCTCGCGGCGAACTCCTCGTTGGCAACACGCGCTCCTACTTCCGCAGGGTGATTGATCTTGCCGAGGCCATCGGCTGCCCGAAGGTTCTTGTGACCCCCGGCTGGAATTACTTTGACGAGAAGGTCGATGAAGCGCGCACACGAAGCGTCGACATGCTGAGGGAGCTCTCGGCCTACGCGCATGCTCGGGGGGTCACTCTCGTGCTTGAGAGCATCTGGAGTAAATCCTCCCAGGTCGCGCCAACGATAGCGCAGATTGCCAACATCAAGGACGCAGTGAATAGCGACAGCCTGAAGCTCACGCTTGACCTTGGCGCCATGAGCGACGCGGGCGAGACTGTCGACGATTGGTTCAGCGCGTTCGGCAGCGACATCGTGCACTGCCATTTCGTGGACGGTACTCCTACGGGACATATGCCTTGGGGCCACGGCAACCTGGACATGCGGGGCATTCTCGCTTCGTTCAAGAAAGCCGGTTACAAAGGGGGCTTCTCGCTTGAGTACGTGCACCCAATGAGCTTCCAAGATCCGGCAGGGTATCTAGCCGAGACAAAAGCCCTGTTCGAGAAGTGCCTTCAAACGATTTAGTCAGGCGTGCATCAACCAAGGAAAGGAAAAAAGATGATCAAGCTATGCAGGGTGGACCACAGGTTGCTCCACGGCCAGGTCGCATTCTCCTGGAGCCATGCCCTGGGAGCCGATGCCATTCTTATCGTCTCTGACGAAGTGGCATCCAACGAGGTCCGCATGAAGACGATGCGACTGGCAAAGCCGGTGGGCATAAAGCTGGTTATCAAGAGCGTCGACGACTCCATCAAGGCAATCAAAAGCGGCGTAACCGACAAGTATCGCCTGCTCATCGTTACCGGCAGCATCGCGGATGCCGAGAGGCTGGTCCGCGAGTGCGGCATTTCCTCGCTGAATCTGGGCGGCACCGTAAAGAGCTCCGAGACGACCCGCAGCTTCGGCAGCGCTGTCCATCTAACCGAAGAAGAGGTAGAGGTCGTCCGCGGCCTCGTCCGCGATGGCGTGGAAGTCGAGGTGAGGCAGGTAGCAAAGGACAAGAAGGTCGTTCTTTCCGAGAAGGACCTCTGATTGTGACGGTCAGTAAGTTGAAGGAGGGGCAATGGCTTTTCAAGCGTTTCTTATCGCTCTGATTATCTTTGTGGGAAAGGCCGACTACTTCGTCGGCACGGCAATGTTGGGCAGACCCTTGGTCCTTGGCATGCTCGTCGGCATTGCGCTGGGCGACGTGTCTCAGGGAGTGATCATCGGCTTCCAGCTGGAGCTCGTCTTTATGGGCATGCAGGCTATCGGCGCATCCATTCCGCCTGACATGATCGTCGGCTCGGTGCTGGGCACCGCCTTCGCCATCAGCACGGGCAACGGCATCGACACGGCGGTCACCATCGCGATGCCTGCGGCGATTCTCTCTGCCTTTGTGGTGAACCTCTTCTATGGCGTGATTACCCCGCTTATGGCTCGAACGGCAGACAAGTTTGCCGCCGAGGACAATGATAAGGGCATCTCCGCGGTGTTTCTTGCCAACGGTTTTCTCTTTGACGTGACTTTTGGCGTCATCGGTTTTGTGGCGTTCATGTTCGGCGGCGACGCGGTATCCGCCTTTGTCGCTTCGATTCCGGCGTGGCTCACCGCTGGCATCACCATCGCGACCGGCATTCTCCCTGCGCTCGGCTTTGCCCAGCTTGTGACCATGATTGCCTCTAAGGAGACCGCGGTCTTCCTCCTGTTGGGCTTTGTCCTCGCGGCGTATCTTGGCGTTCCGGTCCTGGGCATTGTTTGTTTCGCGGTTGTGATAGTCGGAGTTCTCTTTATGGCACACATCTTTATGCCCGGCCAGGGCTCGGCTTTGATGACGGAAGGCGAGGACGACAATGAGTTCTAGCGATGCAACGAAGAAGCTTGGCAAGAAGGAACTCCGGAGCCTCTTCCTCAGGTCCTTCTCGACGTCTCACGCATGGCACTTCGAGCGCCAGCAGCACATGGCCTTCTGCTGGTCGATGATCCCTGCGATCAAGAAGCTCTATGACCGGCCCGAGGACAGGATTGCCGCCTACCAGCGTCACCTCGAGTTCTACAACTGCCACACGACCATGCAACCCCTCATCGGCGGCATCGTCTGCGCCATGGAGGAGGAGAACGCCAACAACGAGGAGTTCGACACCTCCTCGATCAGCTCCATGAAGGTCGCCCTCATGGGACCGCTTGCGGGCATCGGCGACTCCCTCATCGGCGGCACCCTGCGCATCATCGCCACCGGCATCGCGGGCGGTCTGTGCATGGCGGGTTCTCCCTTCGGCCCGCTTCTGTTCCTGCTTATCTTCAACGCGGTCAACATTGCTCTGCGCTGCCTTGGCGTGAAGTATGGCTACGGCCTGGGCGAGAACATCATCTCCAAGGTTTCCGATCCCAGCACCATGCAGAAGCTTACCTGCGCGCTCTCCATCGTCGGTCTCATGGTCATAGGCGGCATGATTGCGACGAACGTCGCCATCACGACTCCCATCGCCTTTGATATCAGCGGCACCGCGTTCTCGCTTCAGGACACGCTCGACTCCATCTTCCCGAAGCTCCTTCCGGTGGCGGCGTTCGGCATCCTGTATGCCCTTAACAAGAAGGGCGTGAACGTCCTCGCACAAATCATCGCAATCATGGTCCTTGGCGTCGCGCTTGGGGCCGTCGGAATCCTCGGTTAGGAGAATCTAGTGCTTGAATTTTGTCTCGACACCGGCGACTTTGAAATGGTGAAGACCGCCAGTAGCATCTACCCCGTTAACTGCTTCAGCATGAACCCCTCCATTGCCGTCAACTGCCTCAAGGGCACCGGCAAGTCGTTCGTGCAGAATGCGCTGGACATCCGTGGCGTCATCGGTGAGGAAACCCCGTTCTTCCTTGAGGCCATGGGAGACACCGCAGAGGAGCTCGTGGAGGACGCCAAGGCAATGGTCAAGGCCGTTCCGGGCAACACCTTTGTGAAGATTCCGGCATGTCCGGAGGGTTTCAAGGCAATTCGCGAGCTCAAGAACGCCGGCATTGCCACCTCTTGCACTGCCGTCTACACCTTCAACCAGGCGATGCTCGCGGCCATGGCGGGCGCCTCATACGTTGCCGTCTACGTGAGCAGGCTCGACAAGAACGGCGGGGACGGCATCGAGGCCGTGCGCCGCATCAAGCAGGCCTTCGTTGCCCACAACATCGACTGCGTGGTCAGCGCGGCCTCCCTCAAGACCCCGCTTTCGCTCCAAGAGGCCATCGAGGCCGGTGCCGATAACGTCACCGTCGACCTCGAGATGCTTGAGGCCCTGGCGGTCCACCCCATGACCGAGGGCACGCTTAAGACCTTCAAGTCTGATTGGGAGGGCCTGTTCGGCGAGGGCGTCCGCATCGTCGACATGGTCGCTTAGGATTTCCGTCGTAAAGCAAGGGATGTGAACGGCCCCGCCGGAGACGGTGGGGCCGTTCGGCTGGGAGCAAGCCACAGGCCTGATAACCGGGCCAGAAGAAAGGGGCGCGAAATGAGAGCTTGGTGTTCTGTTGGCCACTATCTGCAGGGCGTTGATGTTATTGGGCGAGTAGGCCAGTATGCGTCGATGTTTGGCAAAAATCACCTGTTCCTTGTGGACAGCTTCGTGTGCCAGATGCTGGGGGAGGGGCTTTATGGTGCCTACTCCTCTTTGGATGGATGCACGTATCGGACCCTGACATTTGAGGGCGAGATAAGCCGCAAGAGCATATCGAGGCTTAGCAATGAAGCTGGGGGTGAGTTTGACGTCATCGTTGCCGTGGGCGGCGGGAAAGTCATCGACGTGGCCAAAATGGTTGCCGCTCAAAGTGGCGCGGCGCTCGTCGTGTGCCCGACGATTGCGGCGACGGACGCTCCCACGAGCGCCATGTCCATCCTCTATAGCGATGAAGGGGAGATGAACGAGATCGTCCTCCATGTGAAGAATCCCGATCTCGTTCTGGTGGACTCCAAGGTCATCGCAGGCGCCCCAACGAGATTTCTCTCGGCGGGGATAGGGGATGCCCTCTCGACCTACTATGAGGGCGAGTCCAACTGGAAGACTGGCCATGCCAACTACGTTTGGTGCCAAAGCGAGCAGGCGGTTGGCACTGCGGCAGGGCGCGCGATTGCTCGCGCGTGCATGGAAACGCTCGAGAGGGATGGTCGCGCTGCCGTCAAGGCATGCGAGCAGAGCACTGTTACGCCGGCGCTTGAGAATGTGATTGAGGCAAACATCCTCATGAGCGGCATTGGTTTCGAGAACGTCGGGTGCTCTCTTGCCCACGGTCTGGGCAACGCGATGACGGTGCTCCCCGATGGCGAGAAATCCATGCATGGCGAGAGGGTTGGTTTCTCGACGCTGAGCCTCATGATTGCCGAGGACTACCCGAGTGAGGAAGTCGAGCGAGTGGCGCGCTTCTGCAGGGACTGCGGCGTTCCGACAACCTTCTCGGAGCTCTCGCTTGCGCCCAGCGACGACGACCTTCGCAAGGTTGCGCAGGCGGCAATGCAGGCCGAGTCTTGGGGTGCGAGCCCCGTGAGGCTCTGCGACGCGGAAGTCGTGGACATTCTCAAGGCAACTGACGCCCTTGGGCGGAGGATCGCGCAGGAGTGAGTAACGTCCCTCCTCGAGAAACAAAAAGCTGAGGGCCGCAAGCGGAGCTCGAACTCCGCTTGCGGCCTTTTTTACGTGCTTATGCTTCGGTAAGGATTTTTCCATCCGGCGAAATCACGAAGCGGAATGATGCCCTGTCTCCCCTGAGCAGGGATTTTGAATAGTGAAGGGGATTGCCCTTGCTGTCCTTGGTTATCTTGGATAGCACGTAGATGGGCGAACCGACGATGCAAGAGAGAAGCTTGGCCTCATCCTCGCGCGCGGTTGAAACGTCTATGACAAGCTCCTCGACCCCCAGCTGTATGCCGTAGTTTTCCGACAAGAGGCCATAGAGGCTCATATCCTCGCTTAGGTCGTCAAGAAAGCTCGGGAAAGACCTCTCCGAGACATAGACGGAGTCGAGCGCGATGGGGATGGAGTCTTCGAACACGAGCCTTTTTGCCATCAGAACGGTATCGCCGACCTTTATGTCCAGTGCGTTTGCGAGGGCAGGGGTGGCTTCGAGGGAGGACCGCTCCAGGACTCGCCTATGGTTCTTGCCGCCAATATCGGAAAAGGCGTGGTAGCCAAAGTTGTTAGGCGATCCTTTTCGGATGACTCGCTTGGGGACGGAGACAAAGGAGCCCTTTCCGCGCAGCCGGTATATAAGACCCTCATCCACGAGATTCTGGACAGCTCTCCGGACGGTAATGCGGCTCACCGAATAGCGTTCGCAGAGCTCGAGCTCGGTTGGAATCTTCTCTCCCACGCCGAGCTCTCCGGAGATGATCTGCTGACGGAGATTGTTTTCTACCTGTGAGTAGAGGAGGTCGGGTCTTGCGTCGTTATTAAGTGCCATGACGTCTCCGATGACGCGAGTGGTGATAGTAAGGGCATTCTAGGTAGCCCACTGTTTTCGTAAGTATATGATGACATAAGACTTTATATCGCCATAAAGATGACAGGAGATGGTCGCTGAATCGTAAATGACGACCATAGCGGTGACTTTTCCGATGGGGGAGTGCGGACAAATAGGTGGACCGAATAGGTTCGGCTAGGAGTCCGCGCCGCCACCACGAGCGCAGGGCTGGCAGGATCCGCGTTGACGGGAGGACCGGCCTGGCCCGCAGCATGTCGCGTAAGGGCGGGAGCTGCGACAACACCCGCGCCGGGGACTTCTTCGGCCTGCTGAAGCAGGAGTTCTTCCACGGCAGGGACTGGTCCGGGGTCGGGGCGGGCGAGTTCTCGGCGGCCCTCGACGAGTGGATGCGGTGGTTCCGCTCGGGGCGCATCTCGCAGGCGCTCGGCTGGCTCACGCCCGACGAGCACCGGCTTGCCCTAGGGTATGCGGTGTAGGTACAAGAAAAAGTCCGCAGGCCCAACAGGCCCTTCTTGCTAAGAAATGGCGACGTCTGGTGTTCTTGCCTTTGCCGGAACGCCTTTCGCATTAAAAAATGGCAACCTCTGGGCAATGGCGCACCCAGAGGTCGGGTTTTCTTAGCAAGAAGGACGACACGGCGCCCAGACGTCTGGAATTATTAGCGCGCGGCACCGCCGGAAGCCGGCCTGTGCCCAGACGTCGGATTTCCTTAGCGCGCGGGTCAACGCCGCGCCAGTCGAAGCACTCGTTGCAGACCATGACGCTCACGGCCCTTCTTGCTAGGTTGCCGCGTCATTGCTCCGCCACCTCAACCGAGGATTCGCGCACGAGACCGAGGGCCTGCGTGAGGTCGCCTGCGCCGGAGTCGACCGTTCTTCGCACGTCTCCGTCCACGTAAACGCCGGCCTCAAAGAAGTACCTTCGCTCCGTCCCGTCGTTTAGCAAGAAGATCAGGCGGTCGCCGACATCCAGGGCAACGAGCTCCGTGGGCTCGCCGAGCCCGAGACGCGTGAGGGCGTCCACGACCCTCCCGATGGCCTCGGAATCTGTGCACTCGTACCTCTGCAGCATCTCGCCCTCGGATATATAGGTGAGGGACGCCACGTCGGCCGCGGAGAAATCAAGCACAAAGCCGCCTGCTACAGCGGGCGCAGATGGATGCTCGGAGCCCTTCGGCCCGGTGTTTGCCGCCGACATCGCCAAAAGCCAGAAAACCACGGCGGCGCCGAGCACCGCGAGTCCACCGCCGATCACAAGCCGCTGCGCATTGAAGCCGGTCATGGGCACCTCCAGCCGCCGATGTGCCGTATGGCCACATCGTCGCAGACCGCAAGGCCAGGCGTAAAGGCTACGGATGTCCCAAAATCGCGAGCGGTGTTGCGTTCGTCTAGTCCTGGCGCTCGAGCCGCCAAATCAGATAGGCTGAAAAGGCGGGTTACGGCTCTGTGATGATGGCCTCGCGGGTCTCGACCGTCTCGTAGCGCGAAAGGCCGACGCCGTCGACGACCATCTCGCCGGTCTGGTTGTCGAAGGGGTCGTTGCGCAGGACGTCGTCAGCAGGCGTGAGCGGCGCAAAGAAGGCGCTGTTGGCCGGCATGCGCCACGGGCCGAGGTTACCGAAGTAGAACCTGCGGCGCGCCTCGTTGCCCTCACGGCGGGCAGACGAGCCGAAGGAACAGTCGGCCCACAGCCAGCCGAGGCCCTCGATGTAGAACATCGCCCAGTCATGCGGGCCCACGTGGTCGGGAGCCACGTACAGGCCGCTTTGCCAGCGCGCGGGCACGCCGCCCAGGCGGCACAGCGCCATGAAGGTGAGCGCAAACACTCCGCAGTCCGCACGCAGGCTCTTTGCGCAGCTATCCGCAATGGAGTCGAGAAGCACGTAGGCGGGCTGGAAGCGATAGTCGACGTTGTTCGTCACCCAGTCGTAGGCGGCGCGGGCGCGTCCAAGGGCGTCGCCCTCGGGGACGTCGCGGAAAAGACGCTGGGCGAGGGCGCGCAGGTACGGGGTGAACACGACGTGCGGCGCATCCTCGGCGAGGTCGGCCGCGCACGGCGCGGGGGCGGGGGCAAAGCGCGGGTCGCCCGCGGCGGGCGCGGGATCGTCCGCCCAAAGGTCGACGTAGGGCGCTCGGACAGCGTACTCGAACTCGACGAAGAACTCCCGCTCGCCCGCGGCCTCCCAATACGCGGTGCGCTGCGGCGCGTCCTCGGGAGCCACGCGAATGCCCGGCGTCGAGTCAACGATTCGCAGGCCGGCGACTTGCGGGCCCGCCGGCAGCGGAAGCCAGGCACGCACCTTGCTTTGCGGGGACACCTCGACGGCGTCGGCGGCGGCCACACCGAGACGCATGCGGATGCGGCGCTCAGCGAAGCCCCGGGCACGCATCTGGTCGATCACGGCATGCTGCTCGGCGCGGTCGGTCGACGGGCAATCGAGGCCCGGCACCTCGGCGGGATAGTTGCGCAGCGAGTCGATGCAGCTCGCGAGGAAACGCTGCTCGCCGTCCACATAGCGCCAGTCGATGCGGCCGTGGTCAATAAGGGAATCGAGCTCGCCTGCGCCGAACTCGGGCCACTCCTTTTGGATCTCGGCGATGATGCCCTCTCGCGTAACGCTGAAATCCCGGCGCGCGCGCAGGATGCGGGCGCGCTCAGCCCGCAGGCACGCCGCGAGCTCGGGACGCGTCCCGGCGTCGAGCTCGGCCTCAATAAGGCGCAGCGCGTCATCGAAGGCGCCCGCGGCGATCAGCCGGGCCATATCCGCGGGAAGACCGTCGTTCAGGTGCTTGAAGTCCTCGTTCGTCGCTTGGTAGTTGCCCGCAGTCGCCATGGCGCCCTTCTTTCCGACAATACGAAAAAAGGCCAGGTAATTAGTTACCTGGCCCCTCTCTTTAAATGGTCGGGTTGACTGGATTCGAACCAGCGACCCCCGCGTCCCGAACGCGGTGCTCTACCAAACTGAGCCACAACCCGATGCAAGGGAGTATGTTAGCAGACTTCTTCCGGTTTTCCAACCGTCAAAGTTGCGAATGACCACCAATCCTGCTCATCTACCGCCCGAGCGGCAACGGCGCGAGCTTCCTCGATGGTCTCGCACAGCGCAAATACGCAGCTACCGGAGCCGGAGACCATGGCCGCACGCGTCTCGGGCTGCGAGGCGAGCCATTTTTCCGCATCCTCGGAGGCCGGCTGCAGCGCCTTTGCCGCCGGGGCAAGGTTGTTGCGCACTAGACCACGCACCTCCTCGGCGCTCCCCCGCCGCAGTGCCGCGCACATGGCCTCGTAGGCGGGCGGCTCGCTCGGATCTCGGTCGTACTCGGCGTAGGCCGCCGCAGCGGACACGCCGTCGCCCGCGGGCTTGACCAGCACGACGGGCATCGGCAGGGCCGGGAAGGTCTCGGAAAGCATGTCGCCCGCGCCGAGGAACAGCGACGGCACGGGATCTAGAAAGAAGGACACGTCCGCGCCCACGCGACGGGCGACGTCGGCCACGCGCGGGTCGTGAACGTCGACGCCCCAGCGCTCGCACAGGGCGCGCAGCGCGGCGCCCGCGTCGGCGGACGATCCGCCGAGCCCGGCTTTCTCGGGGATGCGGGTCTTTACGTCGATGCGCAGGTTAAGCTCGGCGCCGAACTCCTCGGCGAGCAGCGTCGCCGCTTTCCACACGGTGGTTTTCTCGGGCGGGGTCTCGATCGCCGGCTCATGATGCACGGCGAAGGCGGGCGCATCGTCCACCGTGACCTCGTCGAAGAGGCCGACCGGCATCATCACCGAGTCGACGAAGTGGTAGCCGCGGCTATCGGTCTGGGCATGGATGCCCAGATGGAGATTGATTTTGCACGGCGCAAATACGACCTGGCGACCGACCATAGCGAATACCTCGCCTTATTCCTCCTCGGCGGGGGCGTAGTCAAAGAGCTTCTCGCCGGAATCGGCGTCGAAGAGCTCGACGGTGCCGGTTAGGACGTCGACATACTGGAAGGACTGGCGCGCAGTACGGCCGCGGCGCTCCTCGACCTCCACGATAAAGAGGGAGGGGTGGACGTTGACGAGGGTGCCCGCACGCTCAACGATGCGGGAACGCCCCATGTTTGCCTTGACCCTCAGGCGCTTGCCCTTGAGGTCGGCCAGGCGCTCGCGGATGTCGTCGACGCGGTTGACGGACGGGATCTCGTTTTCCATCTGAATAGCCTCCGGATGGGTGTCGATGTACAGCAATTGTTTATCTTACCCCCTAGACGACGCGTTCATCCAGTTCAGCTGGCCTTTGACACGACAACAACATCTGCTGGGCGATTGGCGGAGACCGTCGGGGCCCCGCGCGCTACACTGGCTGCAACCGAGAGGAGCAACTCATGAACAACGAACGCCTTGCGCACGTGCGCGCCAACCTGCGGCGCCGTAGCCTTTCGCAGATGCTGCTGGTGGACCCCCTGTCCATCTGGTGGCTCTGCGGGTACTACACCGAGCCCTACGAGCGCTTCCTTGCGCTCTACGTCCCCTGCGACGAGGCCAAAGAGCCCGTGATGTTCAGCAACCGGCTTTTTCCCGAGGTGGGCGATGCCTGCGCCGACGTGCGCACATTCGACGACACCGAGGACCCGATCGCCCTTGTGCGCGACGTGACCGACCACGCAGCGGCGCTCGGCGTCGACAAGAAGCTCGCCGCCCGCTGGCTCGTGCCCCTCATGGAGGCCGGCGCCGCGACCGGCTTTGCCCTCGCCTCGGACGCCTTCGACGACGCGCGCTCAATCAAGGACGCGCACGAACAGGAGCTCATGCGCGCCGCCTCCGCCGTCAACGACCAGGCCATGGACTGGCTCGCCGGCCAGGTCCGCCCCGGCGTGACCGAGCGGCAGATCGCCGACGGGCTTCTTGGCGAGTATCGCCGACTCGGCGCGCAGGACCATTCCTTCTTGCCCATCGTGAGCTTCGGCGACCACGGCGCCGACCCGCACCACGAGCCCGACGACACGCCGTTTGTCTCCGGCGACGTCGTGCTCTTTGATGTGGGCTGCAAGAAGGACTGGTATTGCTCGGACATGACGCGGACCTTCTTTACCGCGGAGCCGACCGAGCACCAGCGCCGCGTGTACGACACCGTGCGCCGCGCAAACGAGGCGGCGGAGGCCATCGTGCGCCCGGGCGTCGAGTTCGCCCAGATCGACCTGACCGCCCGCCGCATCATCGAGGACGCCGGCTGGGGCCCCAGCTTCAACCACCGCCTCGGGCATCAGATCGGCCTCGAGGACCACGAGCCGGGCGACGTGTCGAGCGTTCACCACGAGGGCGTGCGGGCAGGCCAGTGCTTCTCGATCGAGCCGGGGATCTACCTTCCGGGCGACATCGGCGTGCGCGTGGAGGACCTGCTCATCGTGACCGAGAACGGCCGTGAGATCTTGAATCACTACAGCAAGGAGCTCACGGTCCTCAAGATCTAGGGCGGGACCGAGGGCGCGCCCACCCATAGGCGCGGTCACGCGCAAAAAGGAGCGGCCCGGCACCGTGGGGGAGCGGTGCCGGGCCTTTAGCAAAAGGGCAGCGCCCCTTTGTAGCAAATTGAGCCGAGTTACTCGGCGGGGCAGAGCGAAAGCGCGGCCTCGTCGGCGACCAGGACGCAGTTGGTGTGGAGCTGCAGGATGGAGGCCGGGCAGGAGGGCGTGACGGGGCCGTAGCACATGTCGCGCACAGCCTGGGCCTTCTTCTCGCCGTTGGCCACGACGAGGATCATGCGGGCGTACATGATGGTCTGCGTGCCCATGGTGTAGGCCTGGCGCGGGACGTCCTCCTCCTTCTCGAAGAGGCGGCTGTTGGCCTGGATGGTGCTCTCGGTGAGGTCGACGCAGTGGGTACCGGCGCTGAAGTGATCATCGGGCTCGTTGAAGCCGATGTGGCCGTTGTTGCCGATGCCGAGAAGCTGCAGGTCGGGATAGCCAGCAGCGGCGACGATGCGGTCGTACTCCCCGCAAGCGGCCGCGGCGTCGAGGTTCGAGCCGTCGGGCACGTGGGTGTTGGCCTGGTCGATGTTGATGTGATCGAAGAGGTTGTCGCGCATGAAGTAGTGGTAGCTCTGCACGTCGTCGTGCGAGAGGCCGCGGTACTCGTCGAGGTTATAAGTGTGGACCTGCGAGAAGTCGATGTCGCCCTTCTCGTACCACTTGATGAGCTGGTGATAAGCGCCGATGGGCGTGCTGCCGGTGGCGAGGCCGAGGACGCAGTCGGGCTTGAGGATGACCTGGGCCGAGATGATGTTGGCGGCCTTGCGGCTCATGTCCTCGTAGTCCTTGGCGTGAATGATCTTCATGCTAGCTCCTTCTGCTGCGCGGCCACCAGGGCGAGGTCGCGAGAACGATGAGAGGAAGACCTACCGCGTCGAGGCCCCTGCCCGTCCACGGTTAAAACTATTATTGTCTTTATTCAGCCTGTTAACTGGCTCATTTTTAAACTACCAGCCGAGCGGCCGCCTTCCCGGGCAGACGGCGGGCAACACCCTATTTGAGCTTCGCCGCGAGGTCCGCGAGCGCGCGGGCGCGGTGCGAGATGGCGTTCTTCTCGTCAAGCGCAAGCTCGGCCATGGTGCGGCCGGGGACGTCGTCGGGCCAGAACAGGGGGTCGTAGCCGAAGCCGTTGCTCCCCCGCAGCTCGTGGCCGATCACGCCGGGGCAGTCTCCGTCGCCGCGCAGGATCTCCTCGCCGCGCACGAGCACGACGGTGGAGTGGAAGCGCGCGCCGCGGTCGGCATCCGCCACGTCGGCGAGCTCCTCGAGGAGCTTTTCGTTGTTCGCGGCGTCGTTTCCGTGCTCGCCCGCCCAGCGCGCGGAGTAGATGCCGGGCGCGCCGCCGAGCGCGTCGACGCACAGCCCGGAGTCGTCGGCCACGGCCAGCTCAAGGCCCGTTGCCTCCTGGGCGGCGCGGGCCTTGATGAGCGCGTTCTCGTAGAAGTCGGCGCCGTTCTCCTCGGGGTCGGGGAAGTCGCCGAGCTCGCCGAGCGTCACGAAGCGCACCCCGGGCATCACGCGCGAGAGGATCGCCTCGATCTCGACGACCTTGTGCGCGTTTCCGGTGGCGACCACCACGGTTTTGCTGTCTGCCATGTTTTCCTCCTCAAGCCGGCGGGGGAATCGCCCCCGCCGGCGCTAGTTCCTGAACCCGGTCACTTCGTTCTGGATGGCGACCAGTCGCTCGATGCCCGCCTGCCCCATGTCCAGAAGCTCATCGAGCTGCGCGCGGCTGAGCGTCGAGTGCTCGCCTGTGCCCTGAATCTCGACGATGCCGCCCGCGTCGGTACCCACGAGGTTCAGGTCAACGTCGGCATGGCTGTCCTCGGGGTAGTCGAGGTCAAGAAGCGCCCTGCCGCCCACAATACCGGCCGAGATCGCGGCGACCTGGCCGGTCAGGGGCAGGCGGTTGAGCTTGTTGTCTCGCACGAGGCCCATGAGCGCATCGTGCAGCGCAACCCACGCGCCCGTGATGGACGCCGTGCGCGTGCCGCCGTCGGCCTGGATCACGTCGCAGTCGATGGTGACGGTGACCTCGCCGAGCTTCTCCATGCGCACGACGCTACGCAGGCTTCGGCCGATGAGGCGCTCGATCTCCATGCTGCGGCCCTTGCGCGCGCCGTACTCGCGCTTCGACCTGCGCGCCGTCGATGCGGGGAGCATGGCGTACTCAGCGGTGACCCAACCGCAGCCGTGGCTCGCGCGTCGCCACTTGGGCACTCCCTCCTCGATGGTCGCGCAGCACAGGACGCGCGTGTCGCCGAACTCGGAGAGGCACGACCCGGCGGCGGTCTTGATCACGTTGTTGGTGAGCTTGATGGGCCGCATCTGGTCCACGGCGCGGCCAAAGCTGCGCTCGCGATGCTCGTCGGACGAGGTCATGGGCTTCTTGCCTCCTTACAAAGAAACCCCGGCGCCGCGCTTGCGGGCCGGGGCCGGCTGTGTATGGTGGGCGATGAGAGGTTCGAACTCCCGGCCTTGTGCGTGTAAAGCACCTGCGCTAGCCGCTGCGCCAATCGCCCAGACCGTATGAGTCTACCATACGCGGCGCGGGCGGCGGGCTCGCCCACCCGCAATTCATAGCAGGCTTTTGCCGCCGCGGGCGCGGGTCGGTTTTATACTGTGACCCATGGATACCTTGACTTTATCGCAGCTGGCGGGCGAGCTGCGCACGCACGACATCGCCTGCGAGGTCCACGGGAACGCGGACCCCACCGTCACGGGCACCGCATGCGACTCGCGCGCTGTCCGCGCAGGCGACCTCTTTGTGTGCAAGGGCGCGGCGTTTCGACCGGCGTTTCTGACCTCGGCACGCAAGGCCGGCGCCGTCGCCTACTTGGCCGCTGCGGACAAGCTCGGCGAGCTCGCTTGCGCCGAACCGGGCCTTGCCGCCCTCGCCGTGCCCGCAGGCCAGCTGCGACGCGCCATGGCCGTCGCCTCCGCCGCCGCCACGGGACGCCCCGACCGCGACCTGCCCATCGTCGGCATCACCGGCACCAAGGGCAAGACGACCTGCGCCTACATGCTCCGATCGATCTTCGACCATGCGCGCGGGGCCGGTCGCTGCGGCATCATCGGCACCGTCGAGACCTACGACGGCGTTGAGGACGGCCCTTCTCGCAACACGACCCCCGAGAGCCCCGACCTGTGGCGTCACCTGTCCTGCGCCCGAGACGCGCACCTCGGCGGCCTTGTGATGGAGGTCTCCAGCCAGGCGCTCAAGTACGACCGCACCTACGGCGTCGACCTCGCCATCGGATGCTTTTTGAACATCGGACTCGACCACATCAGCCCCGTCGAGCACAAGGACTTCGAGGATTACTTCACCTCCAAGCTGAAAATCTTCGAGCAGTGCCGCTGCGCGGTGGTCAACCTCGACTCCGACCACGCCGACCGCGTCCTGGCGGCGGCCCAGGCGGGCTGCGCCGAGCGTGTGCTCACCTTCGGCCTGGAGCGCAAGGGAGCCTACGCCTGGGCATCCGACCTGCACGCGACCGAGCTGGGCATCTCGTTCACGCTGCACCTCGGCGACGAGGAGCGCGCGGCCGCGCTGCCCTTCCCCGGCGACTTCAGCGTGAGCAACGCCCTGTGCGCCGCCATCTGCGCCGAGGAGCTCGGACTATCCATCGACGAGATCGTGGCGGGACTCGCCGTCACGCGCGTCCCCGGACGCATGGAGTTCTACCGCAGCGCCGACGGGCGCGTGACCGCCGTGGTCGACTACGCGCACAACCGCCTCGCGTTCGAGTCGCTTCTTTCCGCCATCAAGGGGACGTTCGCCGACGTCGAGAAGATCGCCGTCTTCGGCGCCGTGGGCGGCAAGGCGATCGAGCGCCGCCGCGACCTGCCCGAGGTCGCCGCCAAGTACGCCGACCGGATCATCCTCACCACCGACGACCCGTGGACCGAGGACCCCGCCGACATCTGCCGACAGATGGAGGAGGCGTTGCCCGCCGGCTTCCCGCACGAGACCGTGCTCGACCGCGCAGCCGCCATCGACCACGCCTTCGACCTTGCCGAGAAGTGCGGCCGGCGCGCCGTCGTCATGCTGCTGGGCAAGGGCTCAGACGCCACCCAGCACGTGGCCAACGGCTACGAGGACGTCGAGACCGACTCTGTGCTCGCCGCCCGTCACATCGCCGCCCACGACGCCCGCTAGCTCCTGGGACAAAAGGGACGGGGGATTTCGTCCCAAATTGTGAAGAGACCTTCTCCGGCCTCCATAATTTGGGACGAAATC
>OLVX01000994.1_pt1 | contig 26019 bp, 21 predicted proteins | sample 1673271 | NCBI WGS metagenome assembly OLVX01 (sample SAMEA3178939, study PRJEB25190) | human gut metagenome | biome: human gut; feature: human-associated habitat; material: faeces | place: Austria | collected 2013
TTATGGCTAATGCTAATAATTTTACTTTTGTTTTTTCTTTCATTTTTTCCTCCTTAAATAATTTTATATTTTAAAATTAAAAACTCACTTAAATAAAGAATAACAATAAATGTGCTATTTGCCAACCAACTAATAATTTGAATTTCATAATTTTGTATTTAAGTTCCCTCATATTTTCAGTGTTATCTTTATATACTCTGGCAAGGTCTGTATTTTACATTTGTAACATTTTTCCTTTTATTTTTTATATTTTCCACATATAAAAGGTGTACTTTTAGTTATATAAAATATTTTCTAATAATTACCACAAAAATATTATTTTACTATATCTGACAAATATTGTCGTAAATGCTTTATTTTTCCTAAAAAATATAGTATAATAAATATGTAGTCCAAATAAAATTAATTTAAAGGAGATGGTTTTATGTGGCAAATATGGCTACTTTTAGCAGGATTATTTTTTATTGGAGAAATGATAACAGTTGGCTTCCTTATTTTTTGGTTAGGAATTGGAGCTTTACTAGCAATGATTGTTAGTTTTTTCACAACAAATATAATTATTCAAACTGCTGTATTTGTAATATCTTCTATTATTTTAATTTTAGCAACTAAACCATTTGTCAAAAGATTTGTTGATGTTAAAAAAACAAATACAAATGTATTTTCTATAATTGGTAAAAAAGCTTTAGTTATAAAAGAAATTGACCCAATTAATGCAAATGGTCAAATAAAAGTTAATAGTGAAATTTGGTCTGCAGAAAGTGAAAATGGAGAAAAAATTGAAGAAGGTTCTGAAGTTGAAATCATTAGAATTAATGGTGTTAAAGCTATTGTAAAAAAAGTATCTACTATTAATAATTTAGCAGATTCTAATTCTGAAGTTTCTACAATTTCAAAAAATTAATTTGTTATTAGTATTACTTATTTAAAGTATTAAAATATATTAAAAATATTAGGAGGATTTATTATGGTATTTTTATTAATCTTATTAGTTCTTATACTAATTATAGCAGCTAAATCAATTAAAGTTGTTAAACAATCTGAAGTGTACATTATCGAAAGATTAGGAAAATTTTATAAAGTCGCAGATGCAGGTCTTACAATTATAATTCCATTTTTTGACCATGTAAGAAGTGTTGTAAGTTTAAAACAACAAACTATGGATGTACCACCTCAAGGTGTTATTACTAAAGATAATGTTACAATTACAATAGATACTGTTGTTTTCTATCAAATAACAGATCCTGCAAAAGCAGTTTATGAAATTCAAAGTTTAAAGAAAGGTATTGAATATTTAGCAATTACAACTATTCGTGATATTATTGGTAAAATGGATTTGGATGAAACATTTAGTTCAAGAGATGGAATCAATAATAAGTTAAGAGTTGTTCTTGACGAAGCTACTGATAGATGGGGATGTAAAATTGACAGAGTTGAAATAAAAGATATTACACCTCCTGCAGATATTAGAGATGCAATGGAAAAAGAAATGAATGCAGAAAGAAATAAAAGAGCTTTAATATTAGAGTCAGAAGCTCAAAGGCAATCTGCTATTACTATTGCTGAAGGTAAAAAACAAGCTGCTATATTAGAAGCTGAAGCTGATAAAGAAGCTAGAATTACTAGAGCTGCCGGTGAAGCTCAAGCTATAAAAGAAGTTGCTGAGGCTAAAGCTAGAGAAATTCAAATGGTTTATGATGCAATTAAAAAGGCTGACCCTGATGAAAAATTAGTTCAATTAAAATCTTTAGAAGCTCTTGAAAAAGTTGCTGATGGTGAAGCTAATAAAGTATTTATTCCTTTTGAAGCTACAAGTGCTCTTTCAAGTTTAGGTGCAATTAAAGAAGTTATAAAAGATGATAAAAAATAGGTTAAAAATTGATGAGAATTTTTCAAATTCTCATCAATTTTTCATTATATTTTCTATTTCTTTTTTAGTTAATTTTGTAATATCACATATTAAATCTACAGGTAATCCTCTTTTTAACATTTCTTTTGCAATCTCGTTTTTTTCTTCTTTCTTTCCTTCTTTCTTTCCGATTTTTGGTAGCATAATTAATTGCACTTACTCTATCCATCTCCCATTTTTCCCTCAGTTCTGCTAATCTTCTAACTTCAGCATCTCCTGTTAAATAATTCATTTCTATTCTTGCTTTTTTTAATTTATCATTCTTCTCTTCTGCCACCTCTATCACCTCCTCATTATAATCATCAATAAAAGCTAACCATTGATTTATTTTTTCATCCATATCAGGATTTTGTTCTCTAAACTTTGGCAATTCTATAAAATACCACTTTAATCCTGTTAACACTTCATATTCTCTATGATTTTCTAAAACAATTGCTGTCTCTGATATATAATCATCTACTTCTAAAAAATTATATCCTAATATATTTATCATTATTACCTGATTTATATCCTGGTAATCGGTGCCTCTTTCCGTTTCTCTCGATATTACTTTTCCACTATATAATGTTGTTCTTTCTTCTATATTATATTCATTTCTTAATTGCATCTCTATTGATACTATTGTTCCATCCTCTAATTTTGCCTGTAAATCCAATCTTCCACCCTTTTCCTCCATACTTAGTCTTTCCAGATTTACTTCTTCTCTTATCTTTATTGTCTTAATTTCTTTTTTTAATAGTGCATTTAAAAAATCTATCAAAAATTCTTCATTTCCTTTTCTAGTAAAAAAAGTTTGAAATATTATATCATTTTTTAAATTATACCTTTTCTTCTTTATTAATTCTTGTGTTACTTGTTGGCTTTCATTAACCATAGGCTCTTTCCTTTCTAATTATACTAAATTCATTTATATTTTTCAATACTATTTAGTAAATATTTATTAAATATTTGCAATTATTATTGACAATAACAGACAGTACAAATTAGCCTCCTTCCACATTTTAAATTTCCATTACTTTGGGATTATATATAGATTTAAAAATTAAATTTTGGATTAAAAACTTTATAATCTTATAATTACCTCTTGTTTTTTCTAAGTTGATTGATAAAAAAATAGTCATGCAATTGCCATATTAACTGCATGACTATATATTAACATCATTTACATAAAAAATCAAGAAAATTCGATTGACAAATTTCGACTTACATTTTTTCTGGCATTTCTATTCCAAGTAAACTAGCACCTTCTTTTAGAACCTTTCCAGCCGCATATGTTAAATAAATTCTAGCATCTTGCAATTCTTTGTCATCTACAATTATTTTATTTTCATTGTAAAAACTACTAAATGCTTTTGCTAAATCTATTAAGTATCTTGATAAAATTGATGGTTCATTTTTTTCTGTTACTTGTATTAAAACATCTTCAAAATTATATAATAATTTTATTATATTTTGAGAATATTCATCTTGTAATTTTTCTGCTTTAACATCTTCTATTTTTGGTAAATATCCAGCTTTTTCTAATACACTTTTTGTACGTACATATGTGTATTGTAAATATGGGCCTGTTTCACCTTGGAAGTTTAAAATTGTGTCCCATTCAAATACTTCATCTTTTATTCTTGATGCTGATAAGTCATTAAATATAACCGCACCAATTCCAACTTTTTTTGCTACATCTTCTTTATTTTCTAATTCCGGATTTTTTTGTTCTATAATTTCTTTAGCTCTTGTTATTGCTTCATTCAACAATTCTTCTAGCTTTATTATATTTCCTTCTCTTGTTGACATTTTTCCTGTTGGCAATAATACCATTCCAAATGAAACATGTTCTAATCCATTTGTATATTTTTCTTCTAACCCTAATAATTTTGCTACTTCAAATACTTGTTTAAAATGTAATACTTGTTCATAAGATGTGATATATAGTGCTTTGTCAAAGTCATATGTTCTTGCTCTATATAAAATTGCTGCTAAATCTCTTGTTGCATATGTTGTAGAACCATTTGATTTTTCTATTATACATGGTGTATTTATTCCTTTATCTTCTAAGTCAATTATTTTTGCTCCTTGTGATTCTATTAATTTTCCTGTTTTCTCTAATTTTTCTATTACTTCTGGCATTTTGTCTGAATAAAATGCTTCTCCATTCCAAGAGTCAAATTTGCTTCCTAATAAATCATAAACTTTTTGAAATTCCTTTAAACTCAATTCTCTAAATTTTTGCCATATTTCTACACAATATTGGTCTCCTTCTTCTAGCTTTTTAAAGTTATTTCTACAGTTTTCCAATATTTGTTCATCTTCTTTGCATGCTTCATTTATTCTAATGTAAATTTTAGTTAGTTCATTTATTGGGTCTTTTTCGATGTTATATTCATTTCCCCATAATTTGTAACCTTCTATTAGTTTTCCAAATTGTGTTCCATAGTCTCCTAAATGATTTATTCCTGTAACATTGTATCCTAAGTATTTGTAAATGTTATATAGTGCTCCTCCAATTACAGTTGAACGCAAATGTCCTATATGGAATGGTTTTGCAATATTAGGAGATGAATAATCTATGACTATATTTTTTCCTTTTCCTATTTCTGATTTTCCAAACTCTTCTGAATTTGCAACTTTTTCTAAAATTTCTTTTGTTAATTGATTTTTATTTATAAAGAAATTTAAGTATCCACCTACAACTTCTACTTTTTCTATTTCAGGAATTTCTTGCATTTCTTCTATTTTTTCTTTAATTTCATTTGCTATAATTGGTGGTGCTTTTCTTAATTCTTTTGCAAGTCTAAAACATGGAAATGCATAGTCTCCATTTTGAGTGTCTTTTGGTGTTTCTATATATGTTACTAATTCTTTTTCATCTATTTGTGTTGCTTCTGAAATTTTATTTGCTATTATTTGTTTAAAATCTTTCATTCTCTTCTTCCTTATCTTTTTATTATTGCAATTAATTATCTATTTTGGCTTTTTTCAATATAATTCCAACTATCTTTACACATATCATCTATGTTCTTTTCAGCTGTCCAACCTAGTTCTTCTTTAGCTTTTGTTGGGTCTGCATAACATGTAGCAATGTCTCCTGGTCTACGTGGTGCAATTTTATATGGAACTTCTTTTCCCGTTGCTTTTTCAAAGCCTTTTACCATATCTAATACACTTACACCATGTCCTGTTCCTAAGTTATAAATATATAACCCTTCTTGTTCTTTTTCAAGTTTTTCTAAAGCTTTTATGTGTCCTTTTGCTAAATCAACAACATGTATATAATCTCTTACTCCTGTTCCATCTGGTGTATTATAGTCATTTCCAAATACTGATAATTCTTTTAAAGTTCCTGCTGCTACTCTTGCTACATATGGCATTAAGTTATTTGGTATTCCCTTTGGCTCTTCTCCAATTAGTCCACTTTCATGTGCACCTACTGGGTTGAAGTATCTTAATATACAAATGTCCCATGTGTTGTCTGATTTATAAATGTCTTTTAATATTTGCTCAATAAATAATTTTGTTGTTCCATATGGGTTTGTTGTTCCTCCTGTTGGTGTATCCTCTGTTATTGGCATTTTTTCTGGTTCTCCATATACTGTTGCAGATGAACTAAATATGAATTTTTTGCATCCATATTTTCTCATTGTGTCTAATAATACTAATGCTCCAGAAATGTTATTTTGGTAATATTCTATTGGTTTTTGTACTGATTCTCCTACTGCTTTATATCCTGCAAAGTTCATTACTGCTTCTATATTGTTTTCTTTAAATACTTTTTCTAATTTTTCTTTATCCAAATAGTCCATTTCATAGAATTTAAAATCTTTTCCTGTTATTTTTTTTATTGATTCTAATGCTTGTGGTGTACTATTTGAAAAATTGTCTATTATAACTATTTCTCTTCCTTTATTTAATAATTCTACAGCTGTATGACTTCCTATAAATCCTGCTCCTCCTGGTAATAATATTGCCATGTTCAATTCCTCCGTTCCTTTTTTATTTGTGTGTTTTAATATCTTATTTAAGATAAATTTTAGTTTTTATTTATTTCTACTCCATTTTTTGTATCTTTAACACTATATCCTTTTTGATTAATCACGTCTCTTAATTCATCTGATTTTGCCCAGTCTTTATTTTTCCTTGCAACTTTTCTTTGTTTAACTAATTCTAAAATTTCTTGTGGAATTTCCTCTTTTTCTGAATTTACTTCATCAATTTTAATTCCTAATACTGTATCAAATTTTGTGAGTAATTTTGCGACTTCTGGGTTCTTTTTTTCAAATCTTGCAGCTTCCCAAACATAGCTCATTGCAAGTGGCATATTCAAATCGTCATTTATTGCTTTATGGAAGTTTTCTTCTATTTGTGCTAATTTTTCTTTATCTTCTATGGTTAGTTTATCTGTTCCATTTATGTTTAATTGATAACTATTACGCAATCTTTCTAATGATTTTGATGCTGCGTCTATTCCTTCCCATGTAAAGTTTAGCTTATTTCTATAATGGCATGAATAACTAAATAATTTATATACAATTGGGTCATATCCTTTTTCTTTTATGTCTTTTACTAAATATACATTTCCTAATGATTTAGACATTTTTCCACCATTAATTAGTAAATATTCTCCATGCATCCAATATCTTGCTGGTATTTTACCACATCTTCCTTTGCTTTGTGCTATTTCATTTTCATGATGTGTTGGAATTAAGTCTATTCCTCCTGTGTGTATATCAAATTGGTCTCCTAAATATTTTTGTCCCATTGCTGAACATTCTATGTGCCAACCTGGATAACTTGGTCCCCATGGACTATCCCATTTCATTAAATGATTTTCTGGTGCTTTTATCCATAATGCAAAATCATGTGGATTTCTTTTTTCTGGATCTACTTCAACTCTTGCTCCAGCTTTTTGATTTTCTATATCTAAATTTGACAATACTGGGTATTTATCTAATTTTGATATGTCAAAATATATTGCTGTTGATGTTTCATATGCATATCCATTTTCCATTAATTTTTTTACATATTCAAGCATTTCTCTTATGTGGTCTGTTGCTTTACATACAATTTCTGGTGTTTCTATATTTAATGCTTTTAAGTCATCAAAAAATAATTTTGTATAATGTTCTGCGATTTGTAATGGTGTTTTATGTTCTTCTCTTGCTGATTTAAGCATTTTATCTTCCCCTTCGTCTCCGTCGGAAACAAGGTGCCCAACATCTGTTATGTTCATTACATGTTTTATTTTGTAGCCGTTATATCTAAGTACTCTTCTTAATACGTCTTGAAAAATATTAGTTCTCATATTTCCAATTGTTGCATCTTTATATACTGTTGGTCCACAAGAATATATTTTAACTTCATTTGAGTCAAGTGGTTCAAATTTGTCTTTTTGTTTTGTTAGTGTATTGTAAAAATATAAATCCATAATTTTTATATGATATTACTATCATATCTCCTTTCTAGATTGTTTTAATTGGCAGATAATTTATCTGCCAATTCATTATTATAGTATTTTATTATGATTTTTTCAATTTTAGTGTGATGTTACATTTTGATCTGCAGTATTATTTTTTACAGCAGTACTATTTCCTTTATCTCCAGTATTATTTTTATTGCTATTATTTTTATCATCTGTTGTTGCATTACTTGTTGTATTTCCTGTTGTACTATTTGTTGTTGTATTTTGTTCTGGCTTTTTAGGCTGTTCTACTGGTTTTTTATGCACATCACATATATCTTCTATCTTATCATTTGATGTTGAACTTGGATTTAAAGTCTTCCATAGTCCTAATTTTTCTTTTGGTATAATTCCACCATATGCTACTGTTTTTACACTATCAGTAGGACAATATTCATTTGCCACTTTATTTGATACTTGGCAAATAACTTGAGTTCCATGTCCTTCACATTTTTCTGGTAAATTATCTGATGTGAATATATCTGTATATTTAGCTGTGCATGTATCTGTTGCAAGACATCCTGTTGTTTTACATACTGTTTTTTCTACTATTCCATCTGGTTTCGTAAAGTTTTTATTTTTTAAATCTTTATGAATATTTTTCATTATAGCTGACCATAATGCTCCAGCTGGATTTTTGCCATCAACACTTACTAATCCTTTTCCTTTTACATACATTGGTTCTTGGTTATTATCATATCCAAACCAACATGCTGCTGTATAATATGGTGTCATTCCACATAACCATCTGTCTACATAATCATCCGTAGAACCTGTTTTAGCACATGTTTCCATTCCTGTTATTTTACAATATGTTGCTGTTCCTCCAGTTGTTAATGGTTCTTGTAAAATTGATCTTGTAATATATGCATTTTGTTCTGAAATTACTCTTGTTTTTTCTTGTTTTGATGTTAAAACTGTATTTCCATTTGTATCTACAACTTTTGTGTAGAAAGTTGGTGTAATATAAACTCCATCATTTGCAATTGTTGCATATGCTCCTGCCATCTCTAATGGACTTATTCCTGTTTTCATACCTCCTATAGCTAATGCCAAAATTCCGTCATCTTTTTCATTTAAATTTGTAAGTCCCATTTTATTTAAATATTCTAATGATTTTTTTGGTGTTAATTCTGTCATTATTTTAACCATTGGAATATTGTGTGAAACTTTTATACATGTACGTATATTAATGTATCCTAATTGGCTATTATTTGAATTTCCTGGCTTATATTTACTTGCTCCTACTGAAAATTCTGTTGTTTTATCATCATATATAGTTGCTGCTGTTATAACTTTTTCTTGTAGTCCTGGTGCAATGTCTGCAATAGGTTTCATAGATGACCCTGTTTGTCTTTTTAATTGTGTTCCACGATTCCATCCTGTTGCATATTGGCTTCCTAGTTCTCCTCCAACTGCAACTACTTGACCTGTTGTATGGTCTATTATTACCATACCAGCTTGTGTATGTTCATTTTGTAATGTTCCATCTGGATTCTTTGCTCTACCTGCAACTTGATATTTTGTTTTACTAAATTCATCTTCTACTGCTGCTTGTATAGTAGAATCCTCTGTTGAGTAAATTGTAAGTCCACTTCCATATACATAATTATATGCTAAATCATAAGATATTCCTTTTTCTTCCATTATTTGAGTTATAACTTGATTTATTGTTGCTGATGTATGATAAGAATATTGTGCTTCCCCTCCAGTATTTCCTTTTGAAAATGTTAGTCCTGCTTCTACTTTTGCTACTGCTGCATTATATTCCTCTTCATTTTCTATTAGTCCTTGATTTTTCATTTCACTCAATACTGTTAAAGTTCTTTTCTTTATTAATTCTGAATGATCTTTAGATGTATCATATGGATTATATGCGTTTGGTGAATTATTGATACCTGCTAAAAATGCACATTCTGCTAAGTCTAGGTCTTTTGCACTTTTGTTAAAATAGTATATAGATCCTAATTCAACACCATGTAATTCATTTCCACCAACAAATATTATATTTAAATACAATTCAAGAATTTGATTTTTTGAAATCATCCTCTCTACTTGAACAGCTTTTGACCATTCTTTTACTTTTCTTAAGACTCCTGCAATTCCAGATCTTTGCTTATCATCGGTTATGTTTTTGACTAATTGCTGAGTAATTGTACTTCCTCCACCATTGTCTTTGCCTGTTACAACACCTACAATTGCTCCTGTTGTTCTTTTTAAATCTACACCGTTATGTTTATAAAATCTTTTATCTTCAATTGCTATATATGCTTTTGGTAAATAATCTGGCATTTCTGATAAAGAAATTACTTTTCTTTTTTCATCAGTACTTAAATTTGCAATTTCTTTTCCACTTTTATCTAAAACTATTGTATTAGAAGAGCCTACAACAAGTTCATCCTTTGTTATTTCGAAGTCATCTCCAAATACTCCAAAAAACATTGCTGCAATAATTCCAGCTCCAACTACACAAGCAAGTAAAATTATAATAATTAAAATTTTTAATGCTATTTTAACTTTTGGATTTATTACTTTTTTCTTTCCTTTTTTGTTAACTTCATTTGGGTTAGTTTTTTTTCTATTTGTTGTATTTTCATTTTGTACATTGTCTCTATTTGAATTTCTTTTTTTTGCTCGTTTATTACTATTATTATTTGGCATTCCAATAACCTCCTTGCCATTTTTTCGATGTATTTATTATATTATATTTCGTCTAAAATTAAAAGCTTTTTGTTAAAAATATTTATTAAATTTCTCCATTACTTAAAAATAATTTGCTAACCCTCACATTATCCTTTTTTACTTTTTCTTTTAAATTATTAAATCCTTGTTTTTGATATAGCTCTGCTTGATATATATCTCTAAAGTAATACTTTTTGCTTATCATTTTTTCATCTTTTTTATCGTCTCTTAAATTAATTTCATAATTATTTATTATAATGCCATTAAATCTCTTCTTTTTAATTTTCATTTTTCCACGTAAATTTATAATAATTGCATCATCCGTTATTACATATTTATTTAAAATTTCTTCTGGAAAATCAACATTATAAATTATATCAGATTTTACTAAGCTCTTTTTTCTGTTATTTGTAACAGTTATCATTATCCCTTCTTTTTCTAATAATTCTTCTTCTATTTTTTTGATTTTTTCTATATGATTTGTTACTATATTTAGATTCTTATATTTTTTTGCAAGTAATTTTATGTTTTCTATTTCAAAGTCTGTAATATCATTTATTAACATTGATATTTTCAATTTTGATGTCTCCAAGTTTTTTTTATTTATTATATATTCAATTATATCTGTTATTAAAATTTCAAATAGCCATCTTCCATCTTGTATTTTTAATCCATATGTATTCAAATAATTTATATATAAATTTTCTTTTTGTATCTCTTTACTTACTACAACTTTTTTACTAGTAGAATTTTTTTCTAATACTTTTTTTGTTTTTTGTGCTAATTTTTCTATTTTATTTTGATTAATGTTTTCTTTGTATGGTAATTTTATTGTATTATTTTCTACTTTTATTATGGGAATTATTTTTTCAATCCAAGTAGGCTTGTCATTTTTTTCAATATAAAACATAAAAACACCTCATATCTTTTTTATAAATATATGACGTGTTTTTTGATTTATGTATATTCTAAATATTTTCTAAATAGTTATTTAAAATTTATGTAAATTACTTGTTTTATAAAATTATATCTCTTTTTAAAAGATTATTTTTAACTACACCTATTCCTAAAAATTCATTATTTTCAGTATAGATTCTATATATGCCATCTTCATTTTTTTGTGTTATTTTTACTCCATTTAAAAAATGTTTTTTCTTTATATTTGGAACTATTAGTTTTCCTTTATTTTCAAATAGTCTTTCTATTGAAATAAAATTTTCTTTTAAAAATTCTATATCTTCTATGTTTTCTTCAAGCTCTTTTATTGTAATACTTTTTTCTATATTAAATTTTCCTACTTGTGTTCTTTTTAGTTTTAGCATATATCCTACTGTATCTAGTTTTTTGGCTATATCTTCACATACACTCCTGATATAAGTTCCTTTGCCACATGATATTTCAAATTTAATTTGTTTTTCTTGTATATTTATATCTAATAATTTCATATTATAAATTTCTATTTGCCTTGGTTGTATTTCTACATTTTGACCTTTTCTAGCATATTCGTATAATTTTTTTCCATGTACTTTAATTGCAGAATACATTGGTGGTAGTTGCTCTTGCTTTCCAATAAAAGTTTTGAAAACATTGCAAATATAATTTTCTGTTAATTTTTCAATGTCTACTGGCTGTTCTTCTATAATTTTTCCCTCTGAATCTGCTGTATCTGTTTTTATCCCTAATTGTAATGTTGCTATATATTTTTTATCATGATTTATTAAATATTTAGATACCAATGTACCTTTTCCTACTAAAATAGGTAACACTCCTTCTGCCATTGGGTCTAAAGTTCCTGTGTGACCTACTTTTTCATTTAATAGTTTTTTTACTTTATATACGATATCATGTGATGTACATCCTGTTTGTTTATTTATAACTATTACTCCATCCATATAAACCTCTTTATAAAAAGGGAAAAAGCATTGCACTAATTCCCCTTATTTTTGTTACAATTTAAAGTTTATGCAAAATAATTGTAACTTTATTTTAACATTTTTCTTAATTCTTTTAATATTTTTTCTTTTACTTGTTCAATATTTCCCTGTACTAAAGCTCCAGCTGCCATTGGGTGTCCTCCACCACCAAACATTAAACATACATCTGATACATTTACATAGCTATTTGAACGCATTGATACTTTATACACGTTCTCTTCTTCATCTTTTTGACGTATAAATACAGAGACTTCAACTCCTTCTATATCTCTTCCAACTTCAACTAGCCCTTCATGGTCTCCAATTCCTGCATTTACTTCTTCTAAGTCTTTACTTGTTATATATGTAAATGTAACTTTTCCATCTTCTAAGAATTCCATTCTGTTGATTGTTTTTTTCATTAATTCATAATTAGCTTTAGTTTTAGTTTGTAAAACTTTTTTATAAATGTCTGATACATTAACACCTTTTCCTAATAGCTCAGCTGTAAATTCAAATGTTTCTGCTGTTACTCCTGGATATTTGAACCCTCCTGTATCTGTAATAATTCCTGTTAATATACATGTTCCCAATTCTTTGTCGATTGGGATATCAAAATATTCAAACATTCCTATTAATATTTGGCAACATGCTGGTGCAACAGGATTAACAAAGTTTATATCTCCATACATTTTATTACTGCTGTGATGGTCAATAACTATGGTTTTTTTTGCGTTTTCAAAATATTCGCTTCCAACAAGCCTTTTTAAATCTGCACAATCTAGTGAAATTGCTAAATCATATTTCTGTATTTCTGAACTTATTTTTACTTCATTTCTATTTGGCAAAAAGTCGAATATTCTAGGAACTTCTTTTATTATAACATCTGGATTTTTTCCTAATTTTTTTAATGCTACATTCATTGCTAAACAACTTCCAATAGCATCTCCATCTGGAGTTTCATGTGCTAATATTACTATACTTTCTGCTTTTTTAATTTCTTCTAATATATTATCTAAAGTCATTTTAGTCCCTCTCTTTATTTATTTTCTGGTAATATTTCTTTTAATATTGAATCTATTTTTGCTCCATATTCTAATGAATCGTCAATTTCAAATATTAATTCTGGTGTGTTTCTTAAATTAACTCTTTTAGCTAATTCTGAACGTATAAATCCAGATGATTTTTTTAACCCATCCATTGTGTCTTTTATATTTTTTGAATTTAATATACTTACATAAACTTTAGCATATTTCAAGTCTGTTGTAACTTTTACTTTTGTAACACTTATCATTCCTGTTACATTTGGATTTTTTAATTCATACCCAATTATTTGACTAAGTTCTTTTCTGTATTCTTCGTCTATACGTCCAATTCTATTATTGTTTTTGCCAGGCATAATTCTTCCTCCTAACTTATTTTTTTATCTACATGTATAATTTTTAGCTTTTATTTATTAAAGGACTGTCCCTTTTTCCCTCATAAGAGGGAATTTTAAGGAACGTCCCCTTTTCCCTTTTCCATTTTCTCTTTTCTCATTTTATCTTTTTATTTCTTCCATAACAAATGCTTCTATTATGTCTCCTTCTTTGATGTCATTGTAGTTTTCTATTTGAATTCCACATTCGAATCCTTTTGTTACTTCTTTTGCTTCATCTTTAAATCTCTTTAATGTTGCTAATTTTCCTTCATGTATTACTATGTTGTCTCTTATTACTCTAACTCCTGCATTTCTTTCTACTTTTCCTGTTAGTACATATGCTCCTGCTATTGTTCCTACATTTGATATTCTGAATGTTTGTCTTACTTCTGCTGTTCCTATTATTTTTTCTTCATATTTTGGTGCTAACATTCCTTTCATTGCTGCTTCTATTTCTTCTATTGCTTGATATATAACTGAATATTGTTTTATTTGTACTTCTTCTTTTTCTGCCATTTCTCTAGCTGCTGGAATTGGTCTTACATTAAATGCGATTATTATTGCATTTGATACTTTTGCAAGTGTTACATCAGATTCGTTTACTGCTCCTGGTGCTGCATGTATTACTTTTACACGTACTTCTTCATTTTTTAATTTTTCCATAGATTGTTTTACTGCTTCAACAGAACCTTGTACATCTGCTTTTACAATTAGATTTAAGTGTTTTAAGTTTCCTTCTTCCATTTGTTCAAATAAGTTGTCTAAAGTAACTTTTGTTGTTCCTCCAATTGCTTTTTCTCTTGCTTCACGCTTTCTTCTTTCTATCAAGTGTTTTGCTGTTTTTTCATCTTTTACTTCATAGAATGTGTCTCCCGCTTCTGGAACTTCTGTTAATCCTAATACTTCTACTGGTGTTGATGGGCCTGCTGATTTTACTCTTTTTCCATTTTCGTTTGCCATTGCTCTAATTCTTCCTATTGAAGAACCTACTATTATTGTATCTCCTACATCTAATGTTCCTCTTTGTACTAACATTGTTGCAATTGCACCTTTAGCTTTATCAAGTCTTGCTTCTATTACAACACCTTTTGATTGTTTGTGTGGATTTGCTTTTAATTCTAATACATCTGCTTCTAGTAATACCATTTCTAGTAATTGGTCAATATTGATATTATTTTTAGCAGAAATTGGAACACATATAGTATCTCCACCCCATTCTTCTGGAACTAATTCATATTTCATTAATTCTTGTTTTACTTTATCAACATTAGCATCTGGTAAATCTATTTTATTAATAGCAACAATTATTGGTATTCCAGCTGATTTTGCATGGTTTATGGCTTCTATTGTTTGAGGCATAATTCCATCATTTGCTGCAACAACTAAAATTGCGATATCTGTAATTTGTGCACCTCTTGCTCTCATTGCTGTAAAAGCTTCGTGTCCTGGTGTATCTAAAAATGTTATTTCTCTATCTTTTACTTTTACTTTATATGCACCAATTGCTTGAGTAATTCCTCCCGCTTCTCCACCAATTACATTAGTTTTTCTAATTGTGTCAAGTAAAGATGTTTTTCCGTGGTCAACGTGTCCCATAACAACTACTACTGGTGGTCTTACTTGTAAATCTTCTTCTTTATCTTCTGATTCATCAAATAAGATGTCTTCATCTGTTACAGTTTGTTTCTTTTTAGCTGTTATTCCAAATTCTCCAGCTACTAAAAATGCTGTATCAAAATCTAACTCTTGATTAATTGTAGCCATAATTCCATATCCTAATAATTTTTTTATAACATCTGCTGTTGTTTTCTTTAATTCTGCTGCTAAATCTTTTACTGTAATAGCTTCTGGGATTTCAATTTCTGTTAATTGGAATATTTTTTGTTTTGTTCTTTCTTCGCCTTTATTTGCTTTTTTCTTTCCTTTTCTTCCACGTTGTGTAGTTAAATCGTAATAATCTAACATTCCACCTTCTTGGTCATCAAACATATTAGATAATTTACTTGTTTGTTTTAATGATTTTAATTTTCCCTCATCAAAAGAATTATTTTCGCTCTTTCTATTTTTTGATTTTTTAGTTGTTTTTGTTTCATTAAAACGATTATTTTCTTTTTGTTTATCTATATTTTTGTTATATTCTCTTACTGTTTCTTTTTCTACAATATCAGTAGCCATAATATTTTTGATGTTTTTTTCAATTCCTTTTTCGTCTAATGGTTTCTTTCCAAATTTATTTCCATTATTGAAGTTGTTTCTATCATTTCTTCTAAAATTATTATTTCCATTATTATTAGAATTATTAAAACCATTTGAATTGTTTTGTCTATTATAATTATTGTTTCTATTTCTATTGTCATTTCCAAAATTATTATTTCTATTTCTATCGCTATTTCTGTCACTGTTTCTATCATTATTAAAACTATTTCTGTTTCTATTATCAAAGCCATTAGATCTACTGTCAAAATTATTGTTTCTGTTATCATTTCTATAATTATTTGGTCTTTTTTCGCTATTAAAATTATTTCTATTTTCGTAGTTATTAGTTTTATTATTAAAACGGTTTCCTGTTGATGTTCCTTCTATTTTATTTTTTGTTTTTGCTTCTATTGTTTGTTTTTCTGCTACTTGCATCTCTTTTTCAATTTCCCCTTGCTTTTTGTTTTCTTCAAATTTTTTATCTTCTACTTTTTCTGTTTCTTTTTCTATTTTTATATCTTCTTTCTCTTTTGTTTCAGCCTTTGGTTTAGAAATTCCAAATAATTCATCAACTGTTTTTGGTTTATTTGGTTTATTACGATATACTATATTAAAATCTTTATTTTTTCTTTCTACAAAACCAACATTTTCTTTTTTATTTTCTTGTTTTTTCTCTTTTTCTTTTTTAGCATTTTCTTCTTCAGCTATAATAACTTCTCTTCTTATAATAACTGGTGCTTTTTCTTCTTTTTTATTTGATGTTTTTGTAGCTGTTTTTTTAATATCTTGCTTATTATCTACATTATTTATTTTTTTATCTTCAGCCTTACTTGCATTTGTATTTTTATTTTTTAGACTATCTTCTAATCTTTTTGCGTCTGCTTCTTCAACTCCACTCATATGGCTTTTTGCTTCTATTTTTAATTTTTCTGCCATTTCTAAGACATCTTTACTGGCTAAGCCTAGCTTTTTTGCTATTTCATATATTTTTATCTTACCCAATAATATCACCCCCATTATATTTTTTTTGGATTGATTGTGCAAAATTATTATCTTTTATACCTAAAATTGCTTTATTAGATTTTCCTATTGCTTTACTTAAACTTTCAATCACTGCATATGTAATTACTGGTATTCCATATTTTTCAGCTAATTGCACGAATTTATTCTTTGTTCTTTCTGAAGCATCTGTTGCAATAATTAATAATTTAACTTTTCTTTTTTTTATTTCTTCTTCTACACTGTCTGCTCCGAAACATATTTTTCCAGCTTTCATTGCTAGACCTATTAATCCTAATAATTGATTATTGTTCAATCATTACACCTCTTAAACTTTCATATATTTCATTTGATATTTGCATATCAAAAACTCTTTCTAGTCTCTTATTTTTAATTATTTTTTCCAAGCAATCTTTGTTATCACAAATGTATGCTCCTCTTCCTTCTAACTTTCCTGTTTTATCTATTGTTATTTGTCCACTTTTATTTTTTACAATTCTAATTAAATCTTTTTTATCTTTTTTTGCGTTACATCCCATACATGTTCTTTGTGGTTGTTTTTTCATTATTCTTCATCCTCTTTCACTTCTTCACTTTCAGCTTGTTTTTCTATTAGTATTTGTCTAAATTGTGATTCAGATTTTATATCTATTTTCCAATTTGTAAGTTTTGCTGCAAGTCTTGCATTTTGTCCTGATTTTCCTATAGCTAATGATAATTGATCATCTGGAACTATAACTTGAGCAAATTTTTCTTCTTCTTTGATGTCAACAGCTAATATTTGTGCTGGTAATAATGCTGATGCTATATATATACTTGGGTCAGCATTCCATTCTATTACATCTATTTTTTCACCACTTAATTCATTAATTACATTTTGAATTCTTACACCTTTATTTCCAACACATGAACCTACTGGGTCTATGTTTTCGTCTGGTGAATATACTGCAACTTTGCTTCTATATCCTGGGTCACGTGATACACTTTTTATTTCTATTAATCCTTCATAAATTTCTGGTATTTCAAATTCTAATAATTTTCTAACAAAATCTGGATGGCTTCTTGAAATTAATACTTGTGGTGCTCCTTTTGCTCCTCTTTCTACATCAACAACATATGCTTTAATTTTTTGATTTACTTTATAAGTTTCTGTTGGCATTTGTTCTTTTGCTAGCATTATTCCTTCTAGTCTTCCTAAATCAACTACTACAATATTTTTATCTGCTTTTTGTATAATTCCAGAAACTATTTCTCCTTTTCTGTCACTGTATTCTGTAAATACTATATCTCTTTCTGCTTCTCTTAATTTTTGAACAATAACTTGTTTTGCTGTTTGTGCTGCAATTCTACCAAAGTCTTTTGGAACTATTTCAACAGCAACTGTATCTCCTAGTTGTAAGTCTCTATTTATTTTTTGTGCTTCTTCTAATGTAATTTCTGTTGCATCATCATTTGCATTTTCCATAATATCTTTTATTGCATAAATATGAGTTGCTCCTGTTTGTTTGTCTATATCTACTTTTACATTTTCCAAAGCATCAAAATTTCTTTTATATGCTGTAACAAGTGCTGTTTCAATTGCCTCTAGTACATATTCTTTTTTTATTCCTTTCTCTTTTTCTAGTTCCTCTAAAGCTAAAATTAATTCTTTGTTATCAATTGCTTTCATTTTTTAATCATTCCTCTCTTTAAAATTTTATTTATTGCTAATATGTGCAGAAAATTAGTTTTACCATTTTGGGCACACAAACATATTTACTAAAAAATCTTTGATTTTATATTTATTATTACCAATGGTAAATTGTTTTTATTTGTGCAATATTTTTTCTTTCTATTCCTAATTCTTTTTGATTTTCTTCATCTTGTATTTTTATTTGATTTTCATCAAACTTTTTTAAAATTCCTTGATATTCCTTTTTTCCGTTTTCATCTTTTTTAAATAATTTTACAGAAATTTCTGTACCTATATTTTTTTCTAAATGCTTTTCTTTTCTTAAAACTCTTTCTACTCCTGGTGATGAAACTTCAAGAAAATATTGGTCTTTAATATAATTTTCTTCATCAAGAATATCTGTTATAGCATCATTTACTTTTTCACAATCATTTAAATCAATTCCCTTTGGATTATCAATAAAAATTCTTAAAAAATTGTTTTTTCCTTCTTTAGCATATTCAACATCATAAAGTTCATATCCAATTTTTTCTATAATTGGATTTAGCAATTTTTCTACTTTTTCTTCTATGCTTGCCATTTTTATCATCTCCTTTACAAAATTGAAGAGTGGGATTTGTTCCCACTCTTCTAGTCTCGTATGTTTCTTTAATTATTATACCCAATTTTTGGTATAAATGCAAGCTTTTTTTAAACTTTTTCTATTATTTTTCCTGTTTCATCTTCGTTCTTGTCAACATCCTCTATTGTAATATTTCTTTTATGTTCAATTTTCTCCCATTCAGTGTCTCGTTTAAATAAACACTTGAAGTTAATTAATAACCAAGTTCCCATAAATGCTGGATAACATAACAATCCTTTTATCATAGGTTTTATTGGTTTTCCTTCTAAGTACATTACAAATGCTGCTGTAAAAGAAGGTAATACAAATGTAGGTATTAAGTATTTTAATATATTAACTATTAATTCTGCTTGTGTCATACCATCAACAGCATATAAAACAAAATTAGATAATAGTAAAACAATTGTTAGAATAAACATTGGTATACTTCCTATAATATATAAGAAACCATCAAAGTTTAACATAGTTTTATTTTCTTTTGCAGCAATAGCTAATTTTTCTGTATATTCTTTTATACATTGAATATGTCCTACTGTCCATCTACTTCTTTGAGACCAACTTTGTTTAAATCCTGTTGGTTGTTCATCATATACTATAGCGTCTGTTGCCCAACCTAATTTTTTTCCTTTTAAAATTCTTTGTAAAGAAAATTCTATATCCTCAGTTAATGTTACAGTTTTCCATCCATGATTTTCTTTTATTATATCAAATTTTACCATAAATCCTGTTCCATTTAATAATGGAGATAGTCCTAAATTATATCTAGCTAAATGATAAAATCTATGCATTGTCCAATAGAATAATGCATATCCAGCTGTAATCCAGTTATCTGTTGGGTTTTTAATATCTCTATATCCTTGAACAACATCTTCACCTTGACATAATTTTTTGTTCATACTTTTTATAAAGTTTTTATCTACTATATTATCTGCATCAAAAATACATATTGCATCATATGGTGCATCTTCTTCTATTTTTTTCTGTAAAAACCAATCAAGCGCATATCCTTTTGTTTTTTTAGTTTCATCGTATCTTTCATATACTATTGCTCCTGCTTCTCTTGCCACTCTTGCTGTATGGTCTGTGCAATTGTCAGCTATTACATAAATGTCATATAAGTTTTTTGGATAATTTTGATTTTTTAGACTTTCTATTAAATTTCCAACTACTTCTTGTTCATTATGTGCTGGTATTATTGCCATAAATCTGTGTTCTTTATTTACTTTTAATGGTTTTTCTTTTAGTTTTACTAATGAGCATAAACTTACAAATAATTGATATATCCAAAATATTGTAATTATCCATACTAATGCTTCTCTTAGTATAAAAATATAATCCATTTTTTTTACCTCTCTTTATTACTTCTAATCAATATTTATTATCTCACATTATCTATTATACTATTATTGTTAAAATTATGCAACTTTTTTTCGGATTTTTTGTTTATTATGATTTTAAATTTTTTTCACAAAATCTTTTTTCACATCATATAATTAAACAACATATCTTAACAATTTATTTAAAAGGAGGTTTTTATAATGCAAAATAGATACAAAATTGCAATTGTTGGAGCAACTGGAGTTGTAGGAAGAACTGTTCTAAAAGTACTTGAAGAAAAAAGTTTTTATAATTGTTCATATGTCCTATTTTCTTCTAAAAAATCTGCTGGAAACAAAATAGAATTTTTAGGACAAAATTATATAATACAAGAATTGACAGAGACGTCTTTTACAAATATAAAATTTGATTTTGCTATTTTTTGCGCTGGTGGAAAAGTTTCAGAAAAATATGCACCAATTGCCGCTTCTACCGGTTGCATAGTAATTGATAACAGCAGTGTCTTTAGAATGAATGAAAAAGTTCCTCTTGTAGTTCCAGAAGTAAACCCAGAAAAAATATCTGAAAATACTGGAATAATTGCAAATCCAAACTGTTCAACTATTCAAGCTGTAGTAGCATTAAAGCCATTAGATGACAAATATTCAATAAAAAAGATTGTTTATTCTACATATCAAGCTGTTTCTGGAGCTGGCATGGCAGGAATTGAAGATTTAGAAAATGGAATAAAAGGAATTGAACCCCAAAAATTTCCATATCCTATTTTTAATAATTGTATTCCTCAAATTGACGACTTCACCTCTGATGGTTATACAAAAGAAGAATATAAAATGATAAACGAAACAAGAAAAATTTTAAATAAACCTAACCTTCCTATTACAGCAACTACAGTAAGAGTCCCCGTAAAAAACTGTCATAGTGAAAGTATTAATGTTGAATTTGAAAAAGATTTTGATATATATGATATTAAAATTTTATTGCAAAATTCTCCTGGAATTATACTAATTGATGATATAGAACGAAACTATTATCCTATTTGCTCAAAAGCTGATGGAAATGATGAAGTTTTTGTAGGCAGAATTCGCCGAGATTTTAGTGTAAAAAATGGAATTAATTTATGGGTAGTTGCCGATAATTTGCGTAAAGGTGCTGCTACTAATGCTGTTCAAATATTAGAATATTTAATAAAACAACTGGTATATTAAATAAAATATACCAGTTGTTCCTTTTGGCGTTCTCTCTTTAGTCTAAAACTATTTATTTATTTTGCACCATATATACTTCCATATTGAATGAATGTATATCTGCATTTTTCATAAAAGTTGCAATATTCTTTTCAAAAATATTACTCTTTCCATTTTTATCTAAAGTCTTTTGAAATTCTTTCCATTTTAGAAAGATTTCATCATCGCCTAAATCTTTATCATCTTGGCAAAGAATTAAGACTATTAGTTCCGTTGAATATTCTTCTGGAATTTTAATTCCATATTTTTCCCCGATAAAATAGGCATTTGAAATCATTTCTCTCATGATTCCTCTATTTACATTTTTGCAAATTTCATTATACCTATCTAAATCACAACTTTTTATTACTTTCCGTATGTCTGCTTTCTGTAGCTTTTTTAGCTCTTTAATAATTTTTGTTGTAACTTCTTTTCTGTCCATTTTAAACCTCATTTCTTTTTTGTTTTAGAAGAGAGAACTAAAAAACTAAAAGTTTTCTTCATAAAGAATATCATCAAAAATAAATGATGTCAACGTTTTAATTATATGTTTTCTATTTTTGGCAATAATAATTATATATTAATTATTGAAAGGATTATTATTATGTCAGTATCTAAAGAAGAACTTAATATAAAAGATTTATACGGCAAACATTGTACGTTATCAAAAGACGATTTCTTGAAAACATACCAATTTAATGAAGACGGTTTATCAACAGAAGAATCTATTATTCAAACACAAAAATTTGGTATAAATGAAATTAAGCAAAATAAATCCAAAAAATGGTATCACTACTTTTTTTCTAGCTTATTTAGTCCTTTTAATACCATTCTTATAGGAATTGCTTTTGTATTAATTTATACAGATATAGTCTTACCTGAAAGCCCGAGTTATGCAAATATAATAGTCATTATAATTTTAGTGTTATCTAGTACACTCTTAGATTTTTTTGAAGAATTTCGTTCAAATAAAGCTGCAGAAAAGTTAAAAGATTTGGTTGCTGTTACCACTTCTGTTATAAGAGATAATATTGAAATAAAAATTCCTGTAAAAGATGTTACAATTGGAGACGTTGTACTTCTATCTGCTGGTAGTCTTGTTCCTGCTGATTTAAGAATTATTGAAGCTAAGGATTTATATGTTGGTCAATCTTCTTTAACTGGAGAATCTGATGCAATTAAAAAAATGGATAAATCACAGTTACAATTAGAAGATATTGATTCTATAACAGATTTAGATACAATTTGTTTTATGGGTACAAATGTAATTAGTGGTACTGCAAAAGGTATTGTTATAAAAATTGCAAATGATACTTATTTAGGAAAAGTAGCACATACAATTTCAAAAGGGAAGCCACAAACTGCTTTTCAAAAAGGTGTTCAAAATATCAGTAAATTACTCATAAAATTTATGCTTATTATGATACCAATTGTTTTTGTTTTAACATCTGCCAAACATGATATTTTAACATCATTTACATTTGCTGTTGCTATAGCAATTGGAATAACACCTTTGCTTCTTCCCGTTATTCTCTCTTCTAGCTTGTCCAAAGGTGCAATAAAAATGTCTAAAAAGAAAACTATTGTAAAAAGTTTAGATTCTATACAAAGTTTTGGTGCTATGAATATTTTATGCACAGATAAGACTGGCACATTAACAGAAGATAGAATTGTTCTTGAAAAATACCTTGATATAAATGGAAACGAAGATATTAGAATATTAAAACATGCTTTTCTAAATTCCTATTTTCAAACTGGTTTAAAAGGAAATATTGATGAGGCTGTAATTGATAGAGGTCTGAAAAATAATTTAGAGAATTTGAAAACTGATTATAAAAAAGTAGATGAAATTCCTTTTGATTTTTCTCGTAGACGTTTATCTGTTATTGTTTCTGATAAAAACAATAAAATTCAAATGATTACCAAAGGTGCTGTAGAAGAAATTTTGAATATTTGTACACTGGTTGATTATAAGGGTGAAGTTTCTACAATAACAAAAGATATAAAGGAAAATATAAAAGAAATAAGTAAAAATCTTAATAAAGATGGTCTTCGTGTAATTGCTATATGTCAAAAAAATGATATTCAAAAATCTTCTTTTGACATAAGTGATGAAAAAAATATGGTTCTTTTAGGTTTTATAGGTTTTCTTGATCCACCAAAGGAGAGTGCAAAAGTTTCAATTGAAAAACTTAATAATTATGGTATTCGTGTTATTGTTTTAACTGGAGATAATGCTGAAGTGACAAAATGTGTATGTAATAAAGTAAATATAAACTCAAAACGAATTATTTTAGGTAGTGATATTGATAAATTATCTGATTTAGCCGTTATTCGTATATTAAAAAAAGTAAATATTTTTGCTAAACTATCTCCAATCCAAAAAGCTAGAATTGTTCGTTTGCTAAAAGAAAGTGGAAATATTGTTGGGTATATGGGTGACGGAATAAATGATAGCCCTTCTTTAGTAAATTCTGATGTTGGTATTTCTGTTGATACAGCTGTAGATATTGCCAAAGAATCTGCTGATATTATTCTTTTGGAAAAAGATTTGAATGTATTACTTAATGGCGTTACTGAAGGACGTCGTACTTTTTCTAATATTATAAAATATATAAAACTAGCTGTTAGTTTTAATTTTGGAGAAGTAACTTCTGTTATTATTGCCAGCATTTTGTTACCTTTTTTGCCAATTACACCAATTCAATTATTGGTTCAGAGTTTACTTTATGATTTTGGTCAGTTAACCTTACCTTTTGATAATGTAGATTCAGAATATTTAAAAAATCCAAAGAAGTGGGATATTTCTAGTTTAAAAAATTTTATGCTATTTATGGGGCCTTTAAGTTCGTGTTTTGATATGATTGTTTTTGCTTGCATTTGGTTTGTTTTTGGTATTAGAGAAGCTTCTGTATTTCAAACAATTTGGTTCTCTTATGGAGTCGTTTCTAATTTGATTGGAATGCATATAATAAGAACTTCTAAAGTACCTTTTATACAAAGCAATGCACATAAAATTGTATATATTTCTTCTATTTTGTTAAGTATTGTAGCAATTGTTTTCCCTTTTACTTATTTTGGTCACTTAATTGGATTAGTTTCAATTCCTATATATTATTTAACGATTATTATTGGTGTTCCTCTTCTTTATTGTTTTGTTGCTTTATTTGCAAAAAAGATTTATATGAAAAAATATGGAGAGTGGATTTAATTTTTTATTTTTACTATTTATATTTTAACTTTTTTTCTATTTTTCACATTTTATTCCAACAAAAAACTAGTAGGCTTGTCCCCTACTAGTTTTTTCTTTATTATTCTGCTGATTCCTCTGTTTCTGGAGCTTCATAAGCTTCTAAAATAGCTTTTTGAATTTTCTCTCTTGTTTCAGCATTGATTGGATGAGCTATATCTTTGAATTCTCCGTTTGGAGTTTTTCTGCTTGGCATAGCTATGAATAATCCATTTTGGCTTTCGATAACTTTGATATCGTGAACTGCGAATTCGTTATCGAATGTTACAGAAGCAACAGCTTTCATTCTGTTTTCTGAATTTACTTTTCTTAAACGTACATCTGTTATTTGCATTTTGTGCACCGCCTTCCTTAAGTTTAAAATATTTTGTACATATGTTTATTCTTATGTACTAATTTATTATTCTCCATAAAAATTTTTTTTCCTTCTTTTTTTTACATTTTTTATTAATTTTTATTTTTTGTTATCAGTACTATTTCATTTTTTTCATCATAATTTTATTTAAGAGCCATAAATTATAGTAATTAGCATCTAATTACTATAACAAATTTTGTTGCGGTTCACTAAAAAATATAAGATAGTATGGAAGTATATATCTTTAGGGTTCCTACTTAGTTTAAATTTATAGCCGCTTGATTGGAGTGAAAAATAGAAAATCTTAAATAAAAAATTGAGGGATGTTCACGGGAAAATGTATATATGTATATGTTTTTATAATTTTTTTCGGTTCAATACGTAACATAAGAATTTCTAAAATAAATTTATGGCCCCCTTCCACTTAGTCCTCACTTTGTTCGACGTGAACTCTTTCCATAAATTTATTTAAAAAATTCTAATATTACTCCAATCACATTCAAAAATTATAAAAACATATACATATATACATTTTAGCCTGAGTGAAAGAGGCTCGATTTTTTATATTAGATTTTCTTTTTGAATGTAATGAACAGGCTATACATTTAAACTAAGTAGGAACCCTAAAGATATATACTTCCATACCATCTCATATTTTCTATAAACTGCAATCAAAATTCAATGTTATAAGTTAATTAAATTTAAAAAAACTATTGAATTTTTGATTATATAATTATATAATCTATCTGTTAAAATCAAATATCGGGAGTGAATAAAATGCCTAATACATGTAATATAAAAAAATATAAAAATGTACATATGATTGGAATCGGTGGAGTTAGTATGAGCGGTATTGCTGCTATTCTAACAAATTTTGGAATTAATGTTACTGGTTCTGATGCATCTCAATCTGAATCAACAGATAAATTAATATCTATGGGAATAAAAGTTACAATTGGTCATAATTTAGAAGATATAGCAAAAGCAG
>OLVX01000999.1_pt1 | contig 25906 bp, 19 predicted proteins | sample 1673271 | NCBI WGS metagenome assembly OLVX01 (sample SAMEA3178939, study PRJEB25190) | human gut metagenome | biome: human gut; feature: human-associated habitat; material: faeces | place: Austria | collected 2013
GGGCACATCCTCCCGGCCGCTTTTTTGTCTAGACCACTTTGAGAACGCAGCTACGCCTCAGCGCTCCAAAGCCCGTGAATGTTGCAGAGCTCGTAGACCGTTACCGCGGCGCCGGCGGGCACGTGGAAGACGGCCTCCGGGGCTTCGCCGGGCTTCAGGTGAGCCACCTGCAAGCGCTTCTGGCACGCGACGGCGATGAACTGGATGTAGTGCTCCGGCAGCATCGGGTGCTCAACCGAGCCCACGCGCACGCGCAGCTCGTCGCCCTCGCGCTCGACCGCGGGCACGTGCTTCTCGTGCGCCCCGTCGGTCGTGCCCGCCTGCAGCAGCCCCATGGGCTCCCCGCAGCAGACAGGCGTCACTCCCCCGTCGACCAGGACCGCCACGACGTTCCCGCAATGCGCGCACTTGTAGAACTTGACGTCAGCCATAACGACTCCCTTCGTCCAACGAGCCTTCGCCACCCTTATCTGAGGTGTACCCATATGCAGGGGTAGATTCAGCAAGGCTTTCCAATGCACGAAAACGGCCGAACTCCAGAGAAGACTGAAGCTCGGCCGTCGAGATCAAATCATTGAGACCGCTAAGCAGTCGACTCTACCTTAAGCTCACTGCGGACAAGCTCAAACGCAGCCGCGATCGCCTTGTCCATGTCGTAGTACTTGTATCCGCCCAAACGCCCGGCAAAGATAACGTCGCCTTCTTGGGCAGCAAGCTCTGCGTACTGCTTGTACAGAGCCTCGTTGCGGGCATCGTTGATGGGATAATACGGCTCGTCGCCCGGCTTCCAATCCGCAGGGTACTCTCTGGTGATGACGGTCTTCTCCTGAGCGCCGAACTCGAAGTGCTTGTGCTCGATAATGCGGGTATACGGCACCTCTCGGGCAGTGTAGTTGACCACGGCAACGCCCTGGTGGTCCCGCTCGTCCAGAAGCTCAGACTCGAACCGGAGGCTACGGTACTCCAGAGTTCCCAGCTTGAAGTCGTAGAACGCGTCGATCGGGCCGCAGTAGATGGTCTTTACGGCGATATCGGGCTGCTCGGCCACCAAGTCCTTGTACTCAACGCCGCAGCGAACCTCAATGCCATCGAGCATGTTCGCAACCATCTGTGTGTAGCCGCCGATGGGGATGCCCTGGTAACGGTCATTGAAGTAGTTGTTGTCGTATGTGAAGCGGCAAGGCAGGCGCTTGATGATGCTCGCGGGGAGGTCCTTGCAGTCGCGGCCCCACTGTTTCTCGGTGTACCCCTTGACCAGGGTCTCGAAGATATCGCGGCCCACGAGCGAGAGCGCCTGCTCCTCCAGGTTTGCCGGCTCGCCGATACCCTCGGCGGCAACCTGCTCGGCGATCTTCGCGCGAGCATCCGCCGGCGTCACGACGCCAGGCCACATCTTTGCGAAGGTGTTCATGTTGAAGGGCATGTTGTACATGTTGCCGTGGAAATTCGCTACCGGGGAGTTCACGTAATTGTTGAACTCGGCAAAGCGATTCGCGTACTCCCAAACATCCTTCATCGAGGTGTGGAAGATGTGGGCCCCGTACTTGTGAACGCTGATCCCCTCGACATCCTCGGTATAGACGTTGCCGGCGATGTGGTTGCGTCGATCGATGACGAGCACCGACTTGCCGGCCTTCTTCGCGGCATTGGCGAACACGGCGCCGGAAAGGCCTGCGCCAACGACCAGATAGTCAAACTTCTTCATAGTTCACTCCTTTAATTCCCCATCGCTACCTTGATACATTAAAACAGACGGGCACGAGCGGGGAAACTAGTTCCGCTCAATCCAGTCAAGCCGAGCGTTGAGCCAGCTGCGCAAAGTCGAAGCGCCCTCCCCCGATGCACCCCACACAATGCTATTCATAGCCTTGGACCGCGAGAGTCCAGTTGCCAACAAATCGAAGGTACCGCCGTTGAGCAATTGCCTGGCGATATTGATCGAACTGCTCTTTTGCGCAGCAACAGCAGCCTGAATCTGCGGGTTCCTCATCAAATCAAGCCCAATGCCCGCCGAGCGTGTCCACCATCCCTCGGATCTCTTCACGCCCTCAGCCCCGGCGAATACCTTTGGGTTCCCCGAGGATAAATCGAAGTCCCAAGCAGGCCCAAAGACCAGCTTCGAAGACTGGCCCTTATCCTTATAAATATAATTTGACGAGAATATCAGTCCGTCGCCGTTCTTCATGATCTCATTCGCCCAATAGAAACGCGCGAGCGAATCAAGGTCCAGCAGCTCATCGGTCCTCATACCCGCCCGTCGGCTACCTCGCCACGAGGGAACGATCCCGCCGTTGCGACACGCGTCGAACAGATCCTGGAAAAGGCAACTCACGTACTCGGCCTCTTCGCGCGACCAGACCTCCGGAGACTTGCACACGAAGTGCTGCACGTAGCCGTCGACGACCTCAACTCCGAAATAAGCGCTTTCCGCCGTATAACGCGACTCCAGATTCTCGTGCTCGATCAAATAACCGCCCGAGATATCGGAAGGGTTCTTCACACCATTTGCGTACCGGATATCCTGACCATACGCATTCTTGCCCGTTACGATCTGCTTGGCAGAAATATCGGGGTTGAGGGCATCGTTTTCTTTCTCGAGCTCGGAAATGTCAACGCGTCCCTTGTTTATCTGCACCTTCTCGCAAAGAAGGTACGAGCCGCGATACTCACCGTCATAGTAGAGGTCGACGAAACCATAGTCGACCGCAGAGCGCACACCCAGTCTCTGGGCAAGTTCATATGCGGTTGCGTTCCTGAGCGAGGTACCGTCTAGATAATCGGTAATAAGTGTCCAGGTCTTGTTTTTGTTGTCCTTGTTTCCTGTTTGAAGAAGGTCGCATTTCTTGTCGAGCTTAATCTGATACGACTTCTTTGCAGACTGGACCCATGTACTGTTGCCACGGCCTTTGATTTGGGTGAGCTTACCGTCATACACGACCTTGCCATCAACGCCCACGTAACTCAGCGTTCCGGTCGCAGAGATTTTGTGGTCAGGATCCGACTCAACCCATGAACGCCCGTGACCAGAGGGGTCGTCGCTCTTTAGAAAAACCGAGTCACTCGATGACCTCAAAACAAAGACTCGAGAGATTTCTTTACCGGCAGCGTCATACAACACAAAGCTGACGCGGCTATTCCCAGCGAACGGCTCCCCGAGGCAATCCGTCAAGGTCGCATTAGAGCCGCCCGAAACCTCCAGCTTATTCGGCCCCACATACACATCCTCGCCGAATGAGAGCGTGGCGGTATCACCGGTAGCCGAGGCAGGCAACGCAAAGAACCGATCGCCATTGCGCAGGTTCACCGGCAAGATGCTGTTCCCATCGAACTCGGCCGTCATGGAACAACTGGCTTTCTTTACTGGCGAGAAGTACCAGCGCTGGGCAGCCGTGCCGTTGTCGACGTAGAGCTGCATCGCCGTCTGCGAAACCGTAGACGCCGCGGGGATGTCAACCGCGAGCCCCTCACGCAACGCCGAGAGGAGCTTGAACCCGTCGCCCGACCGAACGACGATCCACTTCTGAGCGTAAGTTCCGTTGCCCTGATAGAGCTGCAAGACGGCGCCGTTGGAGGCGTTACCAACGCTCACGTCCAGCACCTTGCCAGAGTTGACGTTCTGTAGGGTCACGTACCCCTTCGCATCGTGGACGACAGTCCACTGCTGGGCCGCGGTCTCGTTGGCCGCGTACGTCTGAACGGCGGTACAGTTCCCGGTGCCCGCAGCTCGCGCATCAAGAACGAGGCTGGGGAGAAGGTCAGACCTCACGGCATAGGTACCGTCGGCAATAAGTGCCCTATTGTCCTCAGCAAGCTCGTCGAGCCTCATGCGCATGGTCGTTGCCCCAGCGGGCCGCCACCCCTGGGCTGCAGAGCCGTTGTCTTCATAGAGCCAAAGCTCAGCACAGTCAGCCTTAGAGCCCCATTTAACGTCGACGGCGAGCGAAGTATCGAGTGCAGAGAGAAGCTTGAAGGAGCCATCGCCGCGCGACACGGCAATCCACTTCTGGGCCCAGGTACCATTCGATTCGTAGAGCTGAATTGCCGCCTGGGCTCTCGCCGCCCCGTTGCGAACATCGAGCACTTTACCGGAGGCGGCATGCACAATAGTCACGTAACCGTTGTTGTCATGACGAACAGCCCAGACCTGGGCGTCGGTGCCGTTCCCACGATACGTCTGCACTGGAGTCCCGTTGTCCGTTAGCCCGTTGCGGGCATCCGCCACCTTGCCAGCAGCGAGGACGGAGCCGAGGGTATACGCCCCATCGGCGATGGAGGTTTCATTGTCCTTAGCCAAGGCATCAGCACGCTGCCGGCGAGTTGTCGCAGCTTTGAGCGACCAACGCTGCGCATCCGAGCCATTGTCCGACCATAGCTGAAGCGGGGTTCCATTATCTGTAGAGCCCCAGCGCAAATCGAGCACCAGAGAGCGATCAAGCGCAGACGCGATTTTGAAGAACGCGCCGTCCGCGGCCAAGATCCATTTTTGCGCTTGGGTCCCGTTGTCGTTCCAGAGCTGGACCTTAGCTCCCGAGAAAGCCTTCGCGGACTCGACGTCAAGGACCTTACCGGAAGCAGCGTGGTAGATAGTCGTAAGGCCGTCATCGTCCGTCTTCAAGGTCCATGCTTGGGCATCGGTTCCGTTGCTCGACCATGTCTGCGGTCTAGTCCCGGCTGATGTCGACCCGCCCGGAAGGTCAATGGCCTTATCAGGCGCCTTTTTCGAGCCAATGGCATACGTGCCGTCTGCAAGAGAATCCACAGCCTCATCTGGCTTAATATCACCATCAAGCTTGGCAGAGTCGCCTGGAGCCGATGTGCTCGTTAGCTCATCCGTACCCCCTACTGGGTATCCTGAAGCTCCGGTGTTGGCCCCATCGGACTCTAGGTTGCTTGAATCCACCTGGGGAGAAGCCACAGCGGCCTCAGGACCGCCTAGGCCCCCCTCGTCGCTTGGAACAGCACCCACCCCTGACACGGACAGCCGCTCAGTTGAAGCAACTGCGTCAACGAGCGGGGAATTGTCGTCGGCAAGCACCAGCACAGGCGCCATCCCTAAGCCGATCACAAGAGCCGCCGCAGCGGCAGAGCCAACGATGACTTTATGCCTCACACCCATCAAAGCCTCCCGAAACAGAGCGGCCCGGCGAGGCAAAGATTCGCCTCGCCGGACCTCAGCCCAACGTTAATCCGGCGTCACAGACAAGTCTAGTCAAAAAAGCACCAGCCATTTCGCGCGATACTTTCAAGTTCCTAGTTGCGCTCAATCCAATCAAGACGAGCGTTCAGCCAGGATCGAGCATCTGTATACGATTCACTCTGACGGCCCCAGATAAAGGAATCCATCCTCAACGAATCCGAGACCGACTTCATATCCGCGTCCAGCTCCCCGTCGTTCAAATAGGAGCGAAGAGCCTGGATAACCTTGTTCTTTGTCTTGTTGATAGCACTAGAGACGTATGGATCGCTCATGAACGAGGTACCGAGCCCGTTGTTTCGCGTATACCATCCCTCGTATCTGACAGCAGGGCTATCCCATATATTATTTGAGCTATTGCCAGCCGAAAAATCAAAAGCCCAAGCCGGACCAAATTGAATTTCCCCGTTGTTTGAGTCGCTGCTGACTGGGCCGAGCTGGAAGGGACCGCCAGGAAGATGGTCGAATCCAGCCTTGAGCATGCCGACAGAGTGGAGTCCGGCCTAGGATATCGATAGATTCCGGATCCTGGACACAGGGGCTAAAGAGTCCATTACACCAAATTTCGCGACACTACCCCGCCCTTGCCTAACATGCACCCATATACGGGTGTATATTCAACGGAGATCTAAAACTGCCAGAAACCAAACGCCGGATAAGGCGAAAGCGCGCCTTATCCGGCCCGTAAAATCCATCTATGCAACAAGTAACTTAATTCGACAGAAGATAGTACCCGCCAAAATTAAAGTCGAATAGATACCGCAGGTCACCGCAACCCGTCATGGACTTGAGCGTTTCAAGCGTCTGGCCCACGTCAAGGCCATCGGTCCAGTCGGAAACGGTCGGGATAAACACAATGCACTTGCCGGATTCATCAAGGGCCGTCTGAACCGCATCCCCATCAAGCACGTTCTGCGCAGGCGCCGCATACACGGAATCGAAGGTTCGGATCAGCGTGTAATTGCTCGTGAGAACCGTCGTCGGAGAATTCGCAAGCAAAACTACCAGCGGGACGTCCTCGTACTCTTTTGCCGCGGCAATCTTTGCCGCCGAGTCGGTAAAGGTAAAGGACTCGTCGCCCTTCAGTGCCGTATACCCGCCGGAAACCAAGCCAAATACAACCCCGATGGCCAGCGTGACCGGTACGAGCTGCGGCAAGGAGCGCGAGCCCATATCTATCACAGCACCGAAACAAATAAAGACAACAGGCACGACGAAGTAGATGTAGCGAACGTACACGTAGTTCCCGCCGACCTTGGAAACCGTGAGGAACGTGAGCACGAAAGCGGCGAAAAGCCAAGCGGCCGTGAGCCCGTTCTTAGCGTTATCGGCTGAATCTGCGTCAGAGCTGCCGCCGCGCTTTTTTCCCGCAACGGCAGCTGCCAAGGAAACCAGAACGAGCGCAAAGGCGATGACGGCCGCAGCCTTCCAAACGTGGGGAGCATAGGAAATGCCGTGCAACGTCTCCTTAAAGAGCGAGACTATCTGGTGCTTCCACAGCCCGAGGTCAAACATAGACTGTGAAACCTCGTTGCCGACATTGTTTGTGGAGGACCCGGTGGCCTGAGCAATCGCAAAGGGGAAGACGAGCAGCATCCCAACAACCGCGACAATATGGAACAAGCCGTAAAAAAGAGCATCCCTCACGCGTTTGTGAGAAAGAAGCCATATTCCGTAAATCAACGCCATCCAGAACACAAAAAAGAGAAAGTAGTACTGCGTCATTGCGCCCACAAACACGGTCGCGCAACACGGCAGCACGGTTGACGGTTTCACCCCCCTCTCCACGATAAGAAGGCTCTGATAGACGTAGAGCATGCACAGGGCGGCAAGAAGAACATACATCCTGATGAACTCGACGTTGCCCACGCAAAGCGCCGTAAATCCGTACAGCAAGGAAGGGACCAGCGTCAGCAGATCATTGCGAATCAACTTTCTGGAGATCAGGTACATGAGCACCTGACATGCAATGAACAGGACGATGTTCAGCCCTATGCCCGTCCACTTGGAGAACAAGCCGGGAAACAGCGAGCAGACCGTATGCAGGGCCCAGTAATACATCGGAGGGTGGCAGTCCGTCGAGGTGTTGTTGTACGCTGCCGCAAAATCGAGCTGATCGCCGTCCTGGACAGTGGTGACCTTGTCGAAATCGGAGCCGGAAACCCACTGATTCTGAAGCCCGGGCACGTTCGAGAACCTATCGGCCTCGGCGCTGTTCGAGATCACATAGCTGTAGACCTCATCGATATGAAGATCAGCCTTGAGCGAGGCGGCGCAAATCAGGACGACAACCTGCAGGGCAACGATAATCGTGAATGCAAGGGGAACATACCTACGGAACCCGTACGTCTTCATATGCGCGCAACTGTCAGTCATGCTGGTACCTTTCGACGGGCGCCAATCGCAGCAACCCGGAATCGACTACTTAAAAATAACCTTGCGGTAAAGGATGTAGTTCCATAAAACAATGCAAACCTGCGTAAACAGCTTTGCCGCAACAGACGGCGCCCCGTGCGCCACAAGCGCAGAAATTGCCGTGGTTGAAAACGTCGTATTGAAAGCGAACAAAAGCAGATACAGGATAACGCTGCGCGTGGGGTTGCCGCTTTGTCCGAACGCCCAAGAGCGGTTGAGCAGGAAATTGTATGCCGTTGCGACAACTACCGCACAGACATTGGAAACCGCAATCTGCCAGCCGCACACCGCGTACAGAACCTGAAACAAAACAAGCTCAAGCAGAGCGGAAGACCCACCCACAAACAGGTATTTGGCTATTCGGACAGCATCCTCTTTGGTTAATTTCACGTTATTCCCCAGTGGAGTTCAAGCTTGCATTCTTCTTTTGGTCGTCCGACTCGTATCGGCGAGCCTCGATATACAGGGGCCTATTCTTCCCCTGGACATACATGCGCCCCATGTACTCACCGAAGATGCCGAGCACGAGGAGCTGGATGCCTCCCAGCAAGAGAATCAGGCACACAAGCGTCGGATAGCCTGGGATGTCCACACCGAAGCACAGCTTCTGTATAAGAACGACCGCAAAGTAGACGAACGCGATCAGCGACGTCGTCGAGCCCAAATACGTCGCCCAGCGCAACGGGGAGGTCGAGAACGACACAAGCCCCTCAATCGCATATTTGAGTAGTTTGATGAAGTTCCATTTCGATTCGCCGGAGTTGCGCTCACTCGGAACGTACGGATACGCATACGTGTTGAATCCGACCCAGGAAAAGATTCCCTTGGAGAAACGGTGGTACTCCGGAAGCGAAAGAATGGCGTCCGCAACAACTCGACGAAACACTCGGAAATCGCTCGCGTTGCCGATAACGGGCGTCGCCGTCATGGAATCCATGACCTTGTAAAAGCAGCCCTTAAAGAAGGCGATGGCCGGGTTCTCCCGGCGCTCCTCCTGGTACGCGGCCACGACCTCGTAACTGTCATCCCGCTCCAGGATTCGCACCATATTGAGCAGGTCTTGCGGCTGCTGCTGAAGGTCGGCGTCGATGATGGCCACGTAATCGCCGTCGACGTTGTTGAGACCCGCCCAAACAGCCGACTCCTTGCCAAAGTTGCGAGAAAAGGAAATCACCCGCACATGGGGATGAGACTCCGCAATGCTCCGCAAGCGGGTAAGCGTCTGGTCCTTGCTTCCATCGTCGACGAATACAAGCTGGTAGTCAAATTCGGTTTCGTCGAACTCATTAGCGAACGTCGTGTAAAAGAGCTCGACATTATCCTGCTCGTTATAGCAAGGGACAATAGCGCTAAGCAGTGGTTTATGTTCTTTGTCAGACAAACAAAATCCTTCGAAAGACGCTGACGTGAGACTACTTTACCCCTCTTTGAATGGTCGTGTCGAGAATGTTGGTGTAAGGGGGACCCCTTACACCAACATTCTCGACGCGAACAGTTGCACTCAATCCAATCAAGGTGAGCTTTCAGCCGCAGAGGCTCTCTTCGGCAAACACCGGCGTAGGCATCATTCCTAGGCCGATCACAAGAGCCGCAACAGCAAAGCCAACGACGATTTTATGCCGCACGCCCGTCAAATCCTCCGTTATAAATAGTCCGGCGAGGCAAACGCGTCACCTCGTCGGACTACATCAATAAATCGTTAGACTTGTTGTTTTTTGGATCGTAGGCATCTTGCACTACACAAGTTTATAGAACCTGAACAACTGCGCATTGGTGACGTTGCGAGTATAGAGCTGAACGTTCGCGCCGCGGTTTGAGTTCGCGCCGCGGTTTGAGTTCGCGCCGGCGATATCTAGCCCAAGCGATACGGACAGTGCCGAAACAATGGCCTTTCGCCCATCCTTGCCCTCGACGACGACCCACTTCTGAGCCTTCGACCCGTTAGATACATACTGCTGCACGTTTGTACCGGCAGCGGACGCCCCGCCGGAAACATCAAGAACCTTACCGCTGCCAACGTTCGTGAAGGTCACATAGCCGTTCTCGTCGTGCGAGACTTGCCATTTCTGAGCATTAGAGAGGTTGACATCATAGAGCTGCACGTTCGCGGCGTTGTTCTTTGATCCGCCGGCAACATCAAGCACAAGCTCGTCCTTCAAGCCGCTCTGGATGACGTAAACACCGTCTTCGAGAACCGAGCTGTTGTCCTTCGCCCAATCGTCCATGCTCTTATACGGCTCCTTGGTCTGGGCGATAAGCCAACGCTGATTCTCCAGACCGTTGGCCAGGGAACCCACAACGGCAGAACCGTTTCCGGCGCGGTTGCCATCGAGCGTGAGGTACAGACCGGAAGCGACGTTCCTCAAAGTATAAGATCCACCCTCGTTAGCGTAAATCGCCCACTTCTGGTTGCCGTTGTCCCCAGAGAAAGCCCACTGCTGAATCTTCGTCCCGGGCATGACGCAGCCGGAATCAACATCAAGGGACTTACCGGACCAGACGCTCGTGATCGAGTAGAATCCATCGTCCTGCTTCTGGATCTTAAACGTCTGGTTCTCTCCGTCGGTCGAGTCCCAAAGCTGAATCCGGGCACCATCGTTCTTGGACCATCCCTGCACATCGAGCTTGTGCTTGAGGTCAGTCGCGGTCGTGAAGGTATAGTAACCGTCGGCAATGTCCGCCTGTCGATCTGCGGAGACCTTCGGGGACGTCGCCACGAAGGTAAACTTCTGCGCACGACTTCCGTTGGAGTTCCAAAGCTGGACATTTGAACCGTTGGCGGAGGAGCCGTTGCTAACGTCAATTGCCGACGTCGAGGACAACGCAGAGACGATGCTCACGGTTCCATCGTCATTTGCGGTGATGCGCCATTTCTGGGCTTTGTTGGCATCGGAACCGGCGTATTGCCACACGTTCGTACCGCTGCTTGAGTTGCCATACTGGGCGTCAAGAACCTTGCCGCTGCCCACGTTCTTGATCGTCGCGTAGCCGTCGTCGTCGAAGGTCACCGACCACTTCTGGGCAGCAGACCCGTTATAGGAGTAAAGCTGGACATTGGCGCAATCATTCTGGGAACCACCAGCGACGTCGAGAACGGACCTTTGGGAAAGAGCAGATTTAATGACATACTCCCCCGCCTCGACGGCAGGCTTTTGGTAGTCGCTCTTCGACTGATCGACGAGCCTGTAAGATGCCCCTTCCTTTTTATAGAACTTCGCAATCGAATCGGTAGCATCCCAGATGGCGATGTCGTACCCCTTTGCGGAGGAAACATCATCGGAAAACTCGACCAAGAAGTTCGAGTGCCCCGAAACAGAAAGTGCCTTGATTGTGGCATCGGTCGCATCAGTGATCCGCGAAGACCAGTAGTCCATATCGCTGTACTGCGGTTGAGCAAGGCCCTGAGCCTTTGTCATCTCGAACATGCCCTTGGCCATACCGGACGGAACGCTGGCATACGTGCTCGACTGATAGCCGGAAAGGTAGATATCGGGATTGAAGAACAGAATCAGCTCAGCTGCAACGGAGGAATCGACATCGGTAATGCCGAGGTCCTCGAGCTGCTTGACTTTGTTTGGATACAGAGATGAAGGCGTTCCGGGGTGGCCCTTGTAGTAGTACTCGTATGAATCGCCGTAATACAGCTGCGCAAAACGAGCGTACTCGGAGAACGACTGCTCGCTCGTCACGCGGGTTCCGAGGAACATCATGACGTCCTTGCCGTTCTCTTCGGCAGCCTTGAAGTAACCGTCGTTGAAGTTATAGAGGGCCTTAAACTCAGCGGTGTTCTGCTCGCTCGGCTGTATATTCGTCTTTAGCAGGTTGGAAATATTGACCTGAACAACTTTGTCGTTACTCTGGACCTGTTTACCGAACGAGTTGTCATCACCCTGACTTTGAATCAAATCTTTTCTTGCGACCCACCATTGCGCGTTAGGCTCAGTATCGACAAGAGCCCAAAGGAAGTCGTTAGCGTAATCCCAGTTTAAGAAATCAGAATCAGCGGTACCGTTCTTATATGCGTCGGCTTTAGCGGTATTCCAAGCAGAAATCAGCTGCGAGTTCTTGGCAGAGTTGTCCTTCGAATTATACGAAGACGTAAACTCGTTATAAGAATAAGAGCCGTCAGACATCAAGACAATCTTGTACTGACTGTCGGGGATTTTATTAGCGTAGATGACCCTCTGAATCAGCCCAGCATAATAATCAACACAGTAAAGGTTGATATGAGAACTAGGGTCAAGTTCCATAAGATCATGGACATAATCAGCCACGATGTCAGTGTGTTTACGGAAAAGATCCGACGCTTTATCGAAATCTCCAGGTTGATAGCTAATTTCGTCCTGCGTGAGATATGGTAGCCCATACATACCATAGAGATCGCCCATCGGCTGAGGAAGGTTATTCCAGTCATAGGAATTAGCGCGTTCCAACATTGCGATTACGGGGCCCGTCGACCTAATGCAGTTCTCCCCCCAAAGATTCAGGGAGAAGAAAGTGACAGGAAGTGTAGCGCTTACCGGGCTGATGTTATAGGTATCAGCGGTTACAGCAACATCCACAGCATCAAGAAACTTAACGGGCGATCCATGGAGACTGTATTCAACCGCAACTGAGACTTTACCGTAGTTCTGAGCGTCGAACACGAAAGCCGATTCGTCGTAATCGCCCAATGAGAAGCTCTGAGAAGTCTCACGAGTAAGCTTGCCTTTATAATAAAAAGACCCCGTGATCTTTACCTCATCAGCAACGCCCTTATTATACAAATCATCAAATGAGCCATTAGCGACATCTATAAAAGTCGAATTCCTCTTTGGAGTAAGAGTCACCTCCCATTCCGATTCGTCTACCGTAGATGAATCGGAATGGACAGCAGCTTCATCTTCTGGCAACTCCTCGGAAGCTGAAGCGTCTTCAACAGCATCTTCTAGACTAATACCGTTTTCATTAGTTGCAAAAGCTTGAGAAATTGGAAATGCTGTCAAAGAAATAGCCAGGGTTGCACCCAAGAGAACGGCCCTAGCACCGCCAGTATTAATCGGCACTTTCATCTTTCTTCCCTTTCACTCTAAGGGGATGCATCAAGAAATAAGCCTATCATTGCTTCAGAAATACTTAAGAAATATTAGGTAAATGGAAATATCCCGTCCCGAAGGGACGAGATATTAATAGAACAATAGATTTTAATTGCACATTCTATTTGTTTTGATACATATCCATGACCTTGAGCTCCCAGTCGCGGCGATGTCCCTTGACCACGGTATCGAGGATGAGGCCGCACACGAGCATGAGGGCAGCAAGGCCGCAGAACGCCACGGCAACGATAGCAGTAGGAAGCTTAGGAACAAGCCCCGTCGAGGCAAACTCCGCAATAACGGGAATACCAAAGCAAAGCCCGATGACGAAGAAGACGAGCGCGATAAGCGAGAAGAACCCGAGCGGCTTATAGTCCTTGAACAGCGAAAAAATCATCCTCAAAACCTTGACGCCGTCCGAGACGGTGTCCAGCTTGGACTCGGAGCCCTCCGGGCGGTCGCGGTAATCGATGGGAACCTGGGCGATGCGCCAGTTCTTGTCAACGGCATGGATAGAAAGTTCAGTCTCGATCTCGAATCCCGGGGAAAGCACGGGGAGAGTCTTTGCAAACTCGCGGTTGAATGCCCGGTAACCAGTCATCACATCCATGTACTCAAAGCCATAGAGAACCTTGATAAGCCAACGGACCAAGTCATTGCCAAATCCATGACCAGCGCGCTTGTTCTCAGCTGCGTAGGTTCCATTGGATAGACGATCCCCCACCACGTGATCGGCTTCGTCGTTGAGAATCGGCGCGATAACGTCTCGAACCTGCTCGATGGGATACGTGTCATCTCCATCTACCATCACGTAACAGTCAGCATTGATATCGCGAAGCATCTGACGAACAACATTACCTTTTCCCTGGCGAGGCTCAAGCTTCACTACCGCGCCATGTTCCCGAGCAATCTCGGCCGTGTTATCCGAAGAGTTGTTATCGTACACATAGACGGTCGCCTCAGGCAGAAACTTCTTGAAGTCATCGCAAACCTTTGCAATGGTTACTGCTTCGTTATAGCACGGCACAAGTGCTGCAATAGTCCGGCTCATGATCCTATAACCCACCTTCGAGTTTAAACAGAGGTTTATAACTTTGTATACCATAGATAGATGACTCTAGATACTGTTTTGTACGCCTCAAAGTTAGTGACAAGATGTTTGCAAACTCCAAAACCGAAGCGACTTGTCCCCTCCAGCAAACCAATTCACTCCGATAAGAAAGAATCATTGGATACGCTCTTGCAAAAAACAATCGCAACGCTTCTTGTTGTACTTCTTTATTCGATATTTTTTGATTCTCCGCTAGCATCACAAACAAGTAACGGCATACTCAAAATAAGTGGTGCAATGTACACAGACGGTATTGAGTACCAATAAAGGGCAATCGGCCCAACGATAAATGAAATAAGCAATAAAAACGGAATTATTGATAGCATTACAACCTTTTTTTCACGTCTTGAAATACCATAAATTAAAATCGAGCTAGGAATTGCAAAAGCAAAAAGCCCATAGCTGCATATTGGAGCCAATCCTCTTTGAATTCCATCTAAAAATTCAACGGACTCTGAAAGAATCAAAGGAATATCTGAGCCGCCTCTCAACCCCTGCAATACCTCCTCCGTCTTCTTGACATCGCCGTCAAAAAAAGAACTCCAGGACTGCATTCGAGAAGGATTTAAAAGCTCTTCTTCCATGTTGTGGCCATAATCAATTGATGAAGCAAGAGAAAACCATCTGCCAGACATTAAAAGAAATGATTTCAGGCATGTTTTAGGGTCTCTAACAAGAACTTTTCCCCATGTTTTTAGCAAAGCGAACTTGTTGGGATTCCGACGAACTGTACCGCTTACTTCATCCGATCGAGTTGGATTATAGACTTGAATGGCACGTTCGGAATCCATATATTGATTTAACTCCTCATACTCATCCAGATTCAAAACTTCCGGATTAGCGATAATGCAAGCTGTAACTTCCTGCTCAGGAATTGAGTACATTTCATAGGTAGGGTTTGAATCCGCATCTAATATCGCTATAGATACCGGATTCCATACAAATAAAAACACTAAAGCAGGAAGAATAGAATACAGAATAAGTTTTATACAGTGCCTATTACTTGAGCGAAGGTAAATAGATATAAAAATAGCACTTGGTACTAACACATACATCATGGTTCTTTTGGATGCGATGCACAAGAACACGGCACATGCGTAAAACATTAGGCAGCGCCTTTGATTCAGCCAAGCCCCATTAGTACGGACGATGTCGACCTGTAACAAAACAACAAGTGCAAATAAATATCCGTTAAAAGCATCTTTTGACATCGTATCAATAGGCTGATAAACAGCTCTCGAAAAAGCATAGAAAAAAACAGTACAAAGTATTAAGTTACCGGAAATCCCCGCCATACGTAAATAAGAAACAATAAGGGCAAATACAAACGAGGTTAGGATTGCTTGAACAACGATATAGAGAAATAACCCAAGCTTTAAATCAGAAAACAGCAGTCCGAGCTTCCAAAAAATCCCAAAGAACAGGGTGTCCATGATTGGATGTTGGGTGTAAAAATGATAATAACCGAGTGCCTGAAACATTTGCGGAATCGAATCATCCCTCATGGTTCCTGGCCAATGGGCCAAAATCCAAGTGCTCCAAACAAGTAGAAATATGAGCGCAGTTTTTATTACACAGTCACGATCAACTCTCCTGAAATCAGATTCGAAATTTACAGAGTCTTTCGAGTAATCAAAGTGATTAAATAAGCACTTTAGAACTATATATAAAATAATTAGGGAGATCGTTACTTTCATTGCAAAATCTGACAGCGTGGATATTGTTGAAAATTCCGGCCGGTTTGATTCCAAAAAGAAGGAACCAACGCATGAAGCAAGTGAGATGACGGTCGCCGCAATAAATGCAGCTGAATCAAAAATCTGGGTCCTTTTTCTTATCAAATAATCTGTCAGATTGGTCATGATCAAATAGAACGCTCCTTCTTAAATAGTACTATCATTTATACTGTGATAGTACTATTTATAGAGATCATTAGACTATCTATGTACTACTTGATATTCAAATAGCCCTTCCAAAAATGAACAGAGGTCATCTCTTCTCTAGCCTTTACATATGACTTCTTTAGAAGTTCCTTTGAATGCCTATATTGCTTCATATCCGAAATGTAGCGATCCCATAAAACTGCGAAGGTATTGTGATCTCGATATCTAATAGCTCCCCTATTGTTAGGAATGTCAATAATCAAGAGAGCATCAGCACCAGTAAGCTGTCCAACCGGAAACCCAAAAACATCCCCAACAGCAATTTTACCCTTAGAAGTAATGAAGCCGATGCCTCGCTGCCCATTGCAGGTTCGTAGAATTTCTGTTTTAACAAGACGATTAGCCGGCAAGTCTCGATTTATTTTCCACGAAGTAAGTTCCTTCAAATCAATACCCAGCTCTTTAGCCTCATCGGAAAGAGTGGAAAGCGGGGCATACTTACCGGATTTTTTATTCGCTTCCATAAAGGCCCTCTGGGCAACCGGTTGCATTATCCAGTCAGGCCCCTTCAGGAAATCTTCGAAACCCTGCAAAATTAAAGCCGCATCTTTATAGTTAAATCGGGCAAGCTCCATGCGAAACGCCGTATCTATTTTCTTCTCAAATTGGCTAAGCGGCGCCATATCCGTTGTAAAACTGTTAATTAGAGAGTTTCTTGTTGTTTGATAGCATTCCTGAGCAGCGTTGTAACGCATATAGAAAGGCATATGCCAAATGCATACGGAATTCATGCTGATAAACTTTGGCTTACAGCGCAAACTGTATTCAACGTCGTCGTAGCGAACAAAAATGGGGAGTGGCAAGCCATTCTTCTCTATTTGCGTCATCGGAATCACGCAGTACCACCATGCGGCGTACTGCTGGCTTTGATCTTCGCATTTCGGCATGTAGCTGGGCACATCAAAAGATTCATTCATGACAACGTCATGCAAGATGTCCATACGAGCGAAGCCTTTCATGGCGTGACAAGAGCCATCAAAGCCCATAAAGCCAAGCTCTTCCCATCGAACATTGGGCTCATCCATGTTCATCATGGCGCCAGAGATGAAGGCTTCGGAATACTCATTGTTCACGATGGAAAGAAGATTGAAAGTCCTCTTGATGCTTTCAGTGGAAACGAGAACGTCGTCGTCCATTAGGAGAACATGGGTAGCCTTAGGGGTCTGCTCCATAGCCTCAATCATGCCACGTGCAAAACCGCCAGCACCGCCAGCGTTGTCGTTCGGATGAATCTCGATGCCATCGGAAGTCAACGCAGCAGCATCGAGCGTACGCCCATTGTCGACCACATGCATCTTGAAATGCTTGGCAATCGCATCGCCAGACCCTAGAATCTGATCCTTTACGAGGCTAATATTGCGGGTAATGTAGTCTTCTTTTTTGAACGTGGTTGTGCAAAGGGCAAGCTCAACGTCACGGACCTGCGATTCATCAACAACGGCAGAATAATAGGAGTTTCGGATCAAAACATCCCCCGCCGTTACCAACGTGAATGAGGTAATTACATCCAAATCGCCGGCAGCAAGATCAACGTCAATTGACTTCCAAGTATCAGAAGATTCAACCGCGAGATCGGTTCCCTCGATGGGCTCAGAATAATAGCTGAAAGAATCGGCTCGAGTCTGGACAAAGGAAAAGGCAGCGCCCTTAATCTCCAGGTGAAGTTTGAAATCGGCGGCAACGGTATACTTGCGCCATTTCTGAATCGAGAGCGCATTAAAGAAAGTCATGAAATCATGAGTGCCCGGACCTTCAAGAAGCCAAGCCCCCTCTTCATCAGAACGACGCCACGGCCTAGTGGATCGGCACAACATGTTTGGAGAGCCCAAGAACTGGGGCTCATCGGATAACAGCACGTTGGCTATCTTTAGGTCGGTCATCATAACTCCCTTACTGCAGCACTTATCTATATTTGAAATAACGTAATACGGATTACATTCCATTAATCGCTCTAGCAATTAAAACACATCATGCACGCCGACAAACCGCGCAGAATTGCATGTCCATCGAGACCCCCGATAAATACACTCCCTCAAGAACATACCTTTATACTAATGTCATCAGCTACTAGGAAAAGGTGCTCCCTTGTTGACCATTCATTACGGAGATTTAGACAGCGTTGTCTACAACACTTCGGTTTATTTCAACAATTCATATTCTTCCGAATGGTTCAGCGACCAGCTCGCCCAAAGAATCATCAAATCGGTCGACAAGGGCATTGTCCTAGGCCCCAACGCGATTCAGACCAAGGTGCTCGGGATTATCCCTCCTGAGAAACTATCAAGTGGAACCAAAACGCTCTTGCTGATGCTTTTCCAGCCTAACGTAGTCTTCAATGCATCTAACTGCGGCGATAATTGCGCATATTGGATTCTGCGAATAGCGTCCAAGCAGGACGTAACAATCAATCTCTATCATCTTATGGACTTCGGCAACGGCAAGTTTACCGCTCGAATTTCAAATACTGGCGACATCGTGCACTCGATGAACGAGCTCGTGCCCATTGCCTTGAACTGCCTGAGGGAGATCAACTGATGCGCGGCGAATTCCTGGTCGTAGCCTCGAACAACCGTGTTCAATTCAAGCTGACGATTCGCCGAAACTTGACGATTCTCAAAGGTAACAGCGCAACAGGCAAAACTACTCTCCTCGACCTTGTGGCCGCTTATGACGAACTCGGTTCAAGCAGCGGTGTCACCGTTCGCTGCGATGTCCCCTGTCATGTTTTGTCGGGCAAGGATTGGGCTCGTGATCTCGCCGGCTATTCTTCGTGCATTATTTTCATCGATGAGGACAGTGCCTTCATGCGCTCCTACGAGTTTGCAAGCATGGCGAAAGCGAGCGATAACTACTACGTGCTCGTTGCACGAGAATCGCTTCATCAACTCCCCTATAGTGTTGACGAGATATACGGGCTCAAAAACTCCAATAGGTCCACGACAAAAAATCCGGTTTACTCACGAATATATGCTTCAACATATCGCATTTACTCCCACTCAACCTTTGAGGGAGAACGGCCGGAACTCGTAATCGTCGAGGATACCAATTCGGGATATGAGTTTTTCAGTACGCTGTGCCTCAAAAACGGAATTCCTTGCATAAGCGCTCGTGGAAAAAGCAATGTGTATTCTGCCGCTCTGCATAGCGATGCATCGAAAATCTTGATAATCGCAGACGGCGCTGCTTTTGGCCCCGAGATGGAGGCCATACATGCGCTTGGGAGATTCAAAGACATCGAGCTGTTCTTGCCCTTATCCTTCGAGTGGCTCGTTCTTAGGTCAGGGCTATTCGAAGACAACGAGACGCGAAAGATGCTTGAGAGACCTGCGAACTATATAGATTCCGAGCGATTCTTTAGCTGGGAGCAGTTCTTCACGCACGAGTTAATCGAGAAAACCGCTCACTCGTATCTTGCTTATCAGAAAAGCAGCTTAAACGATGCCTATCTTGAGGACAGGTCGGTGGCGGCAATCGTGAAAGGTATGCCAGATCTCGGCATTGAGGCTCCGAAATTAGCGGTAACCAGAAAGTTCCAAACGCAACGCCTCTCCCCCCGGCTTAGAGGAGAGGCGTTGCTCTAGAGACGGTCTCGATGCGTTCCGTCTAAAGCTTAAACAACTGAGCCTTGGAGCCGTTAGCTTGGTAAAGCTGTACGTTCGTTCCGTCGGCGGTTGAGGCAGCGGCGATATCCAGGACATAAGACGGGTCAAGAGCGGAATGAAACGCTATGCCGCCGTTCTCCTTAACTGCAATCCACTTCTGGGCTTTGGTGTCGTTCGAGGCGTATTGTTGAACGTTGCGACCGTTCTCTGCCACGCCACCAGAGACGTCGAGAACCTTACCGGAGCCCACGTTGGCCAGCGTGACATAGCCCTCAGAATCGTGTGACACGCGCCAGGACTGGGCATTCGAACCGTTCTTTGCGTAAAGCCACACGTTGGCCGCATCAGCCTTCGAGCCCCATTGCACGTCGAGGGCCTTCGACTGATCGAGCGACGTCGCAAGGCTGTACGTTCCATCGCTCAGAACTCCCGCGTTCCTCTTGGCATAGGCATCGACCACGGAGCTCGACGAGACATCGGTTGCATAGAATCTCTGCGCAGCCGATCCGTTCGATTCCCAGAGCTGCAGGTTCACGCCGTCGGCTGTTGATGCCCCAGAGATATCGAGGACGTACGCACCGTTCAAAGCGCTCTTGAAGGTATAGGAGCCATCGTCATTCTTGATGGCTATCCATCGTTGGGCATCGGTGCCGTTCGAGCCGTACTGCCACACATTCGCGCCTGAGGAGGTCCCTCCGTTGGCAACGTCGAGAACCTTGCCGGAGCCAACGTTGCTCAGGATGACGCAACCATCCGCATCGTGGGTCACGCGCCAAGACTGAGCCGAGGTCCCATTGGTTGAATACAGCTGGACGTTCGCCCCATCGGCTCCTGACGCACCGGATACGTCCAGAACCTTCGTGAAGCTCAACGCGCTTGAGAAGCTGTAGGTGCCGTCGGGCAAGTCGGCCTCGTGCTTCAAAGCCTCATCTTCTGCAGCAGACCGGAAATAGAACCTCTGCGCATTCGTACCGTTCGTAGCATAGATATCCGCGTTTGTTCCGTTCGAAGTTCCTCCAGCGACCATGTCCAGGACAAGCCCTTGGCCGAGCTTGGAAAAAAGCACCACATTGCCGTCAGACTGCTTCACGGCCACCCACTTCTGCGCGTCAGACCCGTTGCCCGTCCACTGCTGCACGTTCACCCCATTTCGACGCAGGGCGCTGCTCACGTCGAGCACCTTGCCGGAGCCCACGTTGCGCAAAGTGATATAGCCGTCGGCGTCATTGGTCACTTCCCAGAGCTGGGCATCGGAGCCATTTGCCTCGTATGCCCACACGTTAGCGCCGTCTGTGGCAGATCCATAGGACACGTCAAGGGCCATGCCTCGAGCAGAGCCGAGGCGAATCGTGTAAGTGCCGTCGGGAATCGTGCGCCTATTCGCAGCGGCTAAATTGGATACGGACGTCCCAAGATAGCCCAGGCAATCCTTAAGCTCGCTCTTGTAGCGGTTCACGTAGGAAGTGCCGTAAGTGTAGTTATAGGTACCGTTCTCGATGCCGGCGACCAGAGCATTCGCCAGGGAGCTCACGAACTGGGTCCCGGTCATACCCTGGTACAAGCCAGCGTCATTTGCCCAGCGGCGCCAACCGCCCGAGCCGAAGAGGTTGCACATGCCCCACACCATGCCACGGGCGCAATCGGGGTAATTGTCGAGGTCGATGCCGTACTTGCCATAGAGCCAGTTAGACGCAGGCTCATAGTACTGAGTGTAGGCCCAGAAATTCTGCAGCCGAGAGAACTCGGTGGAATCATCGGCATATGCCTGATGCCAGGACCAGTTGAGGTCGTCCGCCATAGTCCAATCGCCACCGGGAGACTTCACGTTCGTGACGCTTCCGTTGTCGCCGGTGGTATCCCAGCCGTACCAATCCCCTATTTGCTTGAGCGCCCTGTACTTCGAGGGGTTGTAGTTGTAAACGGCCTTTAGAAAGTCACCGAGGCCATAACGGTTATCGAACTGGTAATAGCCCATCGCATGATAGCCATCGCCATACGAGAGTCCTTGGTCGTAGTTCTGCGAACTCTCGTACTTGCAGAAATAGCGCATTTCTTCGGAGAGATCGAGAGGCTTGATTGAGGTAGAGCGAACGAAACCGTCCAACGAATACGCCGAGACCTCTGAACCGTCCGCGTCGGAAGCCTGATCATCCGACAGCTCATAGGCATCCGACCGATCGTAAGCGATGCCAAGGTTCGTCTCGGCATCTTCTGCCAAGGTAGTGGCATACGCAACGCCCGGGCAAGCTAAAAGCAACGCGGCCAATCCCGCCGCGATTCGGTGAGCAAAGGACATTCTTTGTTCCTCCTTTATAGAAGCAGCCCCTCCATTCTCCGCGAAGAACGGAGGGGCCGAGGGCACAATATCCACTCCATATACCTTAATTGAACGGTCTCAGCACGCCACGGATGCTCTTCTGGCCGCTCCAGACGTAGACGCTCGCAATGCGCACGCCCACGGCAGAGGGCGCGGCCTCGATGATCTGATCGTTGCCCAGATAAATCGCGATGTGTCCTGGCCAGCAGACGAGGTCGCCCCTCTGACGATCGCCCCAGCCCACGTGCATGAACTTGTCCGTGCACCACATATCGTTCGCATAGCGGTCGTGGCCAGGGGTGTAATAGTGATCGTAAGGGGTGAAGTAGCCGAGGTCCAATCCCGTCGCATAGAGCGCTTACATCACAAGGCCCGCACAGTCGACGCCAACGCCGGGGGCGCAGGAATAGCCCCAACGATACGGCGTGCCGAGGTATTCCATGGCCCTCTGGATCATCGTCTCGATGCAATCCTCGCGCGTAGCATCGATCGCGATACGTGAAGGCGTCGCGAAACCGAAGGTCCCGGAACCCACACGTTCCAAGAACTCACCTGGAAGAACCTCGAGTCGTTCTGATAGCGAATCTTTGACGGGGTCGCAGCCGCAACGAAGCGCCAGGCCTGGGCAGCAGTACCGTTGTACTTGTAGGCATCGACGTTCGTGCCGCTCTCCGAGCCAGCACCCCACACATCGAGCACCGTACCAAGAGCGGAAACGATTTGCATGCCCTTCTCGCCCATAGAGAAGCGCCATCTCTGGGCTTTGGAGCCGTTGCCAGACCATTGCTGAACATTGGCCCCGCTGGATCCAGAGCCGTTGGCGATATCGAGGCGCAGGGCAGAGTTGCAAGACGTAAGGGTATACCAGCCGTCACCCGCCGAGCGGATCCGCCAGCACTGGGCGTCGGTGCCGTTGCTGTCATAGAGCTGAGCGTTGCCGCCGTTCGAAGTCGACGCGCTTGCCATGTCAAGCATTTTATGCGGGTCTTTTTTGCTCGCAATAACATACGTGCCGGATTCAATCATGTCCGGCTCTTCATCGACAGCGGAAGGAGCCTTCGTCGAATCAGGGCTCTTTACAGGATTCGCTTGCTCACCGCCATCAGACGAACCCGTAGAAGCAGATGCGCTTGCAGAATCCTGGGATGGCGCTTCTGAGCCAGTTTCTCGCTCGATTCAGGAGTCTTCGATGGCCCAGTTGAAGACGTGTCTGAACCACCGGGCTCTGCGAAACCAGAAAACACGCCAGGGGCCGCAGGACCCTCAGAAGCAGTTTTATCCAAGTTATGTAAGTCCGCCAGAAGCGCGCCCTCGAGTCATAGGCATGCACACTCGGGCCTCTCGTGCGACGTTTAGCGCAAATGCTGCGCACTCGCGTCTCTCGTGCGACGTTATTTCGACCCTTAAGCAACTCAAGGACAGCATTTCCCCAGGTAAGGTTTCTGAAAAAAGCTCGCAAAACACCTTCTAGGCAGGTTTTTACGTCGCACGAACCCTTCGAGTGTGCAGCCAAAACTGACTGACCCCAGGAGATGCCGTTCACCTTCCCTCAGCTCCTGGAAATTAAGACGTGTTTCAGCGCCTTTTTGTCCCATTTTGCTAGCAGACGGTAATAAGCGAACAAGCAGACGCGGTTGCTATACTTGGCGAGGTACTTTGCTGATTCGCAATCGATTTATCGAGGAGTTACCTTGACTTCGAACGTACTGGTTCTTGGCGCAGGAATATACCAGGTGCCGCTCATCAAACGCATTCAAGCAAGGGGTATGCGCGCCGTCGTGGCCAGCATTCCAGGCGACTACCCCGGCATCAGCCTCGCCGACGAGTTCTTGCCCGTAAACACGACTGACGAGCGAGGTATCGTCGAAGCAGCCCGAAATATAGATGCTAAAGCTGTCATAACGACCGGCACCGACGTTGCCCTTCGCTCTCTCGGCGCCACAGTCGATGCACTTGGCCTCGTAGGCCCCACGCATGTCATGGCCGTCCGAGCCACAAACAAAGCCGATATGAAGCAGGCATTCGAAGAAGGAGGTGTTCGTTCCGCAAAGCACGTGAAGGCAGCAAGCGAAAGCGATGCACTCAACGCATGGACGTCCCTGCATCCTCACGCGAACTCTCATCCGCTCATGGTCAAATGTCCCGACCGCTCTGGCAGCCGCGGCATCTCGATAGCGACCTCGCCTGATAAAGTTCTGGGCGCCTTCCACGACGCCGTCGATGCATCGCTTTGTGGATACGCCGTAATCGAAGACTACATAGAGGGCCACGAGGTCGGCCTGGACGGTTACGTGAACGCCGATGGACAGGCATCATTCCTCGCCTATCATGACAAGATCGTCCGCAGCAACGGCCTCACTGACGTTCCCGTAGGCCACAGAATGGATGCGGACTTCATCCAGTATTGCCGGACGGAAACAGACCTTGCGGAGCAGGCGCAGCGCACCGCCACCGCCGTTGGCATGCGGAGATGCTTCTTCAATATGGACGTGATCCTGGACGTCGAAAACCGCGCCTGGGTCATAGAGGCAGGTGTCCGCGCAGGAGCAACCTGCATTCCTGAAGTCATTGGGGCCTATTACGGGTTCGACTACTACGAGGCGATGATCGACTCCGCGCTCGGCCAGGAACCGACCTTCCCCGCCGAACCCGTATGCGGAGCCTCAGAAGGACGCCTCCTGCTATCGGATTCCGAGGCTATAGCGCAATGCGCGGCGATTGAAGACATGCTTAGATCTGTTAAGGACCAGTATGAAGTCTCAATCGAAGCATCCGTTGACTATGCCGCCGGAGAGCGCCTGCCCGCCTTCGAGAACGGGACGAGCCGCATCGGCCAAATTGTGTGCTCTGGGCCTGATTCGCATACGGTAGCCATGGCAATCGTCAACGCACAAAAAAAGCTGGAAGCAGAGTACATAAGCGCATAAATCAACATCTTTCGAAATAGGTCGCGTCAGCGCTCGTCTGAGGCGTGGCGGCAATACCTGGGTTCGGTATCATGCTGCCGGCGCCGTTAAAGCACAAGGAGACGCTAAATTGAACTATATGGGCTGATCCCAGAGGAATTCTGGAATCAGCCCACCGCCGTGTAGTCTTTATATAGTGCGCCCAAGTTTTGGAACGCAGCTTAAATCACCTTATTTCGACAATTTACGAGAATACTCCTCGATAACGCGTAGCTCCCAGTCGCGACGATGCCCCTTGACCACGGTGTCGAGGATGAGGCCGCACACGAGCATGAGGGCGGCCAGCCCGCAGAAAGCGACGGCGAGGAGCGCGGTCGGGAAGCGGGGCACGAGGCCGGTCGAGGCGAACTCGGCGACGACGGGGATGCCGAGCGCGAGGCCAATCGCGAAGAAGAGGAGCGCCAGCAGCGAGAAGAACCCGAGCGGCTTGTAGTCTTTGAACAGCGAGAAGATCATCTTAAGGACCTTGACGCCGTCCGAGACGGTGTCAAGCTTGGACTCGGACCCCTCCGGGCGGTCGCGGTAATCGATGGGGACCTGGGCGATGCGCCAGTTCTTGTCCACGGCGTGGATGGAGAGCTCGGTCTCGATCTCGAAGCCCGGGGACAGCACCGGCAAGGTCTTGGCGAACTCGCGGTTGAACGCCCTGTAGCCGGTCATGACGTCGGTGTACTCGAAGCCGTAGAGGACCTTGATGAGCCACCGCACGAGGTCGTTTCCGAAACCGTGGCCGGCCCGCTTGTTCTCCGCCGCGTAGGTCCCGTTGGAGAGCCTGTCCCCCACCACATGGTCCGCGGTGCCGTCGAGCACGGGCGCGATGACATCGCGTACCTGCTCTATAGGGTAGGTGTCGTCCCCGTCGACCATCACATAGCAGTCGGCGTCGATGTCGCGGAGCATCTGCCGCACGACGTTGCCCTTGCCCTGGCGCACTTCGCGGACCACGACGGCTCCGTGCTCAGCAGCTATCCGGGCCGTGTCGTCGGTGGAATTGTTGTCGTACACGTACACCGTGGCCTCGGGCAGGTACCTCTTGAAGTCGTCGCAGACCTTCGCGATGGTCAGAGACTCGTTGTAGCAAGGCACCAGCGCGGCAATTCTATAAGTTCCTGATTTCATCGAGCAGCTCCAAGCAACCACATTAGTTAAGGAAAGGCAAAAACTATTTTATTCGAATGATCGAAGTCAGTTTTGAACCTTCCAAAGCTTCCTCGCCTATTTGGAATCCCCGCTAAAAAACAAGTATGCATTCATATTGCTTTTTAAGCCCTTGCTTAAGGAAC
>OLVX01001004.1_pt1 | contig 25799 bp, 27 predicted proteins | sample 1673271 | NCBI WGS metagenome assembly OLVX01 (sample SAMEA3178939, study PRJEB25190) | human gut metagenome | biome: human gut; feature: human-associated habitat; material: faeces | place: Austria | collected 2013
CGCTTGTTTGCCATACAAAAAAATAATATAATAAATTTATAAAAAAAGTCTTGACTAAAATTAGATAGTCAATTTATAGATTAGTTTGAAATATAACTAATCTATTTTTTAGTGTGATAATCGGTAGATATTATCTATAAGTATTGAAATATAAATAAAAAATATATACCGAAAATATAAAGACACCCACGCCTCTAATTTCTACAAAGTAAAAAGGGGGAACGGCGAGGGAAGTGCTTTAAAAACTTTCGGGAAATAGGACGGGGGAGGGGGTACATTATTCCTTTGAAATTGCTTCCAGCAGTAAAGATACATCCAGAGAAAATCCTTCTGTAAATAATTCTTCCATTTCAATAGCAGATAATTCACTTTGATATTCTAAAACTGTTTCTCATAACTCTAAGGTGAGTTTGAAATAATTTTGCTTTACAATTTTGATTTAATCGTTACAGCTTGAATGGATGTAGCGATTTTTTGCTGCCTTTAAATAAGTTGCTATAATGCTTAAAAATAGCACTATTATGTCAAGTTGGGGAGAAATTGGGGATCAACTTCTAAATTGACATAGAACCTCTAAGAAAAGCTCATTTCATAAAAATTCTTAAAGCTATTTTTGTAACAAAGTAAATCAAAAAATATAAATATGAGAGTTACAAAAAAGATTTTTAGATAATATTGAATTTCTAATTTGCCTTGCTTGAAATCAACAAATTCTCTAATACATTTCCAGCAGTCCTATCATGAGATTTTAGTGGGTGAACATAGAAATTGTATGTAGTAGTAATTTGTGCATGACCAAGCCTTGCAGATACTGTTGCAACATCAACTTGCTGAGAAATAAGAAGAGTTGCATTTGTATGTCTTAAACCATGAAAATTAATTACAGGCAATCCAATCTTTTTAACAAACTGTTCAAACCATTTGCTAATTGTAGATGGATGAATAGGTTTACCATCATCTTGAACAAATAACCTATTAGATTCGTGCCAGAAATCGCCTACGATCGATTTTTGTTCATCATACCATAACTTATATTCCTCAAGTAAAGAAACAATAAAATCAGGTATTGCAACATCTCTTATTGAACTTTCTGTTTTAGGTGCCTTAGTAAAAACTCCTTTTTCAGAAAGATATTGACTAGATTTATTAATATTGATAATACCATTTTTAAAATCAATATCACTCCATTCAAGTCCAACAAGTTCACCAAGCCTTGCTCCAGTAAAAATATCAAGTAAAATTGCAGTACGATATTTAATTTGATTGCCTTTTAACTTTTGCAAATTATCAACAAGAATTTTAGTTTGATCTTCATCATAATGACGTCTTAATGGCTTAGATGTTTTTGGCGGTTGAACACGTTCAGCAGGATTACTTACAATAAGTTGCCAATATACTGCTCTATGAAGCATTGCCGATAGCAAACGATGATGTTCTAATATTGTCTTTTGAGATAGTGGTTTTCTTGTTTTCTTTCCATTGTTGTTTTTTCTTCTAACAATTTGAGTATCTTCTTCAAGTAAATCATAAAATCTCATAATGTCTGTTGGTTTGATTTTATTTAGCTTATAATGTCCAAAATATGGAGTTATCCTTGTTTCCAGCATGCGTTTGTATCTATAATAAGTTGATGGTGCTAGTTCTTTTAATGCATAATCTTTTGTCCATATTTCCACATATTGTGCAAATGTTGGGATATTTCCATCTACTATTAGTCCACTTTCTACTTCTGTTAGAAATTTTGCAAGTTCTATTTGTGCTTCTGATTTTTTCTTGCAGTGTATTGTTTTTTGATGTCTTATTGGTCTGCCATCTAGGTCATATCCTTTGAATACTACTAGCCTGTAACTGTTTTTTCCTCGCTTTTCAATACTACCTGTCACTTTTTTGCCTCCTTTCTGTTGTTTTTAGTAATTGTTTGTATTACTATGTTTTTATTGTAACATTTTTTGATGGGAAAACAAAACCCGACATGGGGTTATTGTAGGAAAATTTGTGATGTGTAGGGGAAAATGTCAATAATTGAGTGAAATAAATAGTATATGCCAAATGGTGGAAAAAACTGCCAAAATATGATATAATGTAAAAAATTAGAGGGTGAGAATATGAAGGGGTTTGAAGTATATGAATATGATATTGATGAAAATAAAAAAATTATAATTATCAATATAGAAGAAATATCAACAGAACTAGAAGAAGAGATTAATAGATACATTACTGAAATTTGGGAGGGATATACTGATGGAGATATTTCAGATGTAAAAAAAGAAATATTAAAATATTTAGGAGAAATAGAAGAAGAAAAGAAAGTAGGAGCTATTGCAGAATTCTTTATTCATCTATACTTAAAAATAAATAAATATGAACAGTATTGTTTATTTCAAAATTTGGAGGAAGATAAATCATTCAAAAAAGGATTTGATGGATTATATGCTATTAATAATGAAAAATGGTTAGTTGAAAGTAAATCGACAGAAAAAATAGATAAAAGGCATCATTCTAAAATATCAGAGGCTTATAATGATTTGAACAAAAAAGTTACCGGTAAAGAAAGCAATAATCCATGGAAAAACGCATATAATCATGCAAGTAATAGGGATCTTGAAGTTCCTGATGATGTGAGAAAAGCTATAAAAAAACTAAGCAGAGAATATACAAATGGAAATTATAGTACTATTGATAATTATAATATAATCCCATGTTCCACAAAATTTTTTAAGGAAGATAAAGAAAAAGAAAGAATAGGAAATACAAAAGTCGAAGTAGAAAATAAAATAGAAAGTTTTGAATTTAAAAAAATAAAGGCAATTTGTGTAAATAACAAAATTGCAGATTTATTTATTCAATATTTGAGGAAATGAAATGGATAGTAGTGAAAGAAGAAAATTAACTAGTTTAAAAAATGAAAAAAAATTTAATATTTGTATAGAAAAATTAACAACTCATAAAGAATTAGATGAAGAAGAAAAACAATTTATTTTAGAATGTGCAATTTTATTGATAAGAGAATATGAAAAAGATAAAGAACATGAATCATATTTAGAGTTTGCTTATTTTATAATATTAAACTATTCATTGCAATATGATGATTATGAGGCTTTATATGATTTTTCCATCAATTTTGGATATTATCCTATAGCAAAAAAAATTGTAGAACATGGACTGATAGAAATTAATACAATTAAAGATTTACTGTTAGAAAAAAAGATGAATAAGTTTGAAAGAAAAGATATTGTAGAAACATATGAACAATATAATTCAGAAAAAAAGATATTAGAAGATACCAATAATTATATATCATATGTTGCACCCACTTCGTATGGTAAAAGTTCTATTATTAATGAGTTAATTGTTAATGAAGGATATAACAGAATAGGAATTATTGTGCCAACGAAATCACTTATAAATCAAACATATAGGAAAATAAAAAAAGAAATAAAAGATTATAAAATAATTATACATGATGAAATGTATGAAGGAGAAGAAAGATTTATAGGTATTTTAACACAAGAAAGGGCATTGAGATTATTAGAAAAAGAAGATTTCTATTTTGAAAAAATATATATTGATGAAGCACATAATATTTTTGATGATGATAGCAGAAGTATTTTATTAACTAGATTGATAAGGAAAAATAAAATGAAATATGCTAATCAGAAAGTTGTATATTTTTCACCTGTTATAAATAATAGTAATAGTTTAAAGATAAAAGATAGTGTTGACAATATAAAGCAATATAAAGTTAAATTTAATGTTAAAGAACCTGAAATATTTGAATTAACTTTAGAAGGAAAAGAAAAAAAGTATAATAGATTCATAAACGAGTTTTATGAGACGGATGCAGGAAAACCTATATATCAATATATAATTGATAATTCTAATGAAAAAAACTTTATTTTTATTTCTAGACCAGTAAAGATTGAGAAATTTTCTAAAGAATTATGTTCAAATGCTAATATACCAGAAATAGAAAATGATAATGACCTTGAAGAAATTATTAATATGTTAAAGAAACATGTCCATGAAGATTTTTATATGATTGATTTGATTAAAAAAGGAATTGTATATATTCATGGTAAAATGCCTGAACAGATCAAAGATTATTTAGAATATAAATTTAATCAAAATAAACAATTAAAGTACATAATTGCAAATCATGTAATATTGGAAGGTATGAATCTACCTATAGATAGTTTGTTTATACTTACAGTGAATTCACTATCAAAGGAACAATTAGTAAATTTGATTGGGAGGGTAAATCGTCTTAATGAAATTTTTACAAAAGATAAAAACAATTTAAAAAAATTAATTCCAAAAATATTTTTTATAAATTCAGAAGAATATAATAGGAATAACTCAAATATGTCTAATAAAATTGAAGAATTAAGAAGTTTTTCTTTTGATGATTGTATAAAAAATCCATTAATGGAAAATTATGATATTAATAAGCTAAAGATATCAAAAAAAGATAAAGTAAAAAAACAAATTAAAAATCAAGAAATAATTAAAAATGAAGAGATAACATTGATAGAACCGGATAATGAACGTGAAAAGATAGAGAAACTTATAATTGAATGTGGCATATCAAACTATTATGCTAATATTTCAGATATTACTAATAAAATTTTGAACTGTATAGAAGTAGAAAAAAATAATAAAGAATTATTAGGAAATAATATTATCGACAAAATATATAATGTATTTATAAAAGGACAAGAAAACAATATCACAAATTTTGAAATTAAAAGATTAAAAAATGAAGAGGCAATAGATTATTATAAAAACTACATAAAATATAATAAAAAAAGTTTAAAAGAAAGAGTTCAGCAGCAATATGAATATTTTAATAAGATAAAGAATGATCCTCAAAAGAGAGAGTTTTACATAGGCGAAAGCTATGGTGAATTCGCAAAAGAAACAGAGGATTATCCTCAACAATTTAAAAAAGTATATATTGATTTATCGAGCAAAGATAATAAAACATTATTAAATTTGGCTATTGCAAAAATAAAAATAGAAGATGATTTTATAAGTTTTAAAATCAATAACTTTGTAACACTTATGTATAAGGTAGGATTAATCGAAGAAAATGAATATAATGAATTTGTATATGGGACAAAGGAAAAGAAAAAATTAAATTTAATAAAAAAAGGATTATCTATAAGTTTAGTTAATAAATTAAATGATGAGAAACAATTAGATAATTTAATGTTGGATAAATATAATAATATTATAGCAAATGAGGAACTTTATGAATATATCAATAAATTAGATGATTATGAAAAATTTGAAATAAAAAAATATTTATAAAAAAGTAGTAGAAAATTCTACTACTTTTTTGTTTGCTTTATCTTTGTACTTTCTATCCATTCCTCAAATTCTTTAGCACTAATGTTATTATTTAAATAATCGTTCTTTTTAATAGCACCAATCTTTTTGAAATCTTCATATCTTTGAGTATTAAGTTCAGGATTAAGAGAAGCAGATTTGTGTAAAGACTGGTATCTTGATCTATATTTTTTCAACAAAGGATCCTGTTCTAATTTTTGTTTATACATTAGTTCAGGTGCTAAATCTTTACATGTTTTATTTCCTTTAAAAATATTATCACAATATTTAGTATCATGATTTGTGTATGGAATGAAAAATTTACCACAATTTTCACATTTACAAATTAAATATTTTGAACTAGCAATTTGTCTAAATGATAAATATAAAATATCTTCATAAGAAGTACTTTTATATGCAAAAGGAATAGATGAAGGTATTTCCATATTAAAATAATTATTAAAATTAAAATCAATTATTATATCTCCAATTGAATCTTTTAAATAATAATCATCTAAATCTTCAAAATAATTTATTGGTTTAAGCGTATTTAATTGATTTTTGTTGTATTTTGAAAATTCAGGATCTGTAAATTTATTATTTTCATAAAGATGTAGATATCTATATTTTTTCATAGCAATATCCCAAAGGACATCGTAAATCCAAATAAAATCTTCACCAAATTTTTCATAAATTTTATCTAAATATTCTAAGTACTCACCATTTGAAATTGTAAATGTATAATTTACATATTTATCTTTATAATTTTTATTAAATATAGCATAGTAATGTTCAAAACAGTATTCGGTTATAAATTTTTCAACATTTTTACGTTTATGCATATCTGTATTTAGAAAATCTAATAAAAAACTCCCAAGTGGTTTTTGTTTAGGCTCTAACAAATAATAAGAATAATAAGTATCTCCTTTTTTGAGCATTTTCTTATAAGTAATGATTTCTTCATTTGTTTCTAAGTTAAATAATATATTAAAAAATGGTTCCATATTACCTCCATATACCTACAATACAAATTTAAAATATTAATTATCGGTTGTTGGGTTTATTTTTATAACTCCTACAATTAAAATAATAATTAATAATTGTATATCAAAATTATACAATCAAAAAAATAAATAGTCAACAATAATAAGGAAAAGAGGTGATAATATGGAAAATTTGCCAAAGGTAGAACGAAAAACACTAACAATGAAAGAAACAGCAGAGTATTTAGGAATATCATATTGGTTAGTAAACCAATTAGTAAGAAGAAAACAAATACCATGTGCAAGAGTTGGTGGAAGAGTATTATTTAGAGTACAAGCACTAGATGAATACTTGAATAATAAAGAACAAGAATCATTAAAAAAGTAAAGGAGGGAGAACATGCAATGGATTAAAGTGTTTACAGATATATTTGCAAATCCAAAAATCAAAATATTACTCAAAGAACGTGATGGGGACACATTTTTTAGAGTATGGATTCAATTATTAACAATAGCGGGACAATGTATGCAAGAAGGAAAGTTAATGATTTCAGAAAATAATCCAATGACAGTGCATGAACTTGCAACAATCATTCACAAAACGGATGCAAAAATGGAAAATATATTGAACAAATTAATCCATTTAGAGATGCTAATATATCAGGAAAATACATATATAATTAAAAACTGGTATAAGTATCAAAGTATTGATAAATATGAGAAAATTTTAGAACAAAATAGAGCAAGACAAAAAAGATTTAGAGATAAGAAAAAAGAAGAAAGTAACGTTATGCAAACGTCAAGTAACGTGGAAGAAGAGAATATAACAGAAAAGAATAAAATAGAAAATAATAGATTAGAAGATGATATAAAGGCAGGTGAAAATGGTAGTGGATTCAAAACAATTGATTTCTGACATAGTTTTAGATACTGATAATAAAATGCACAAGCAGTGCAAATTCTGTGGAAAATTATTACATATAAATGATTATACTGCACTATATGTCAATATTGTTTATAAAGATATAGCAACAGCATACGAAAGATGTACCTGTAATGATGCTAGTAAGATTTGGCAACAATACGATGAATACATTGAAAAAGACAAAATAAGAAAAATCAATTTAAGTAAAATAAACAAATTATTTAAAAATAATAATTTAGGAAAACGTCAATTAAATAGCACATTTGAAAATTATAAAATAACAAATAAGAATAAAAATGCTTATGAAAATGTTAAAAAATATGTAGATAAATTGATAAAAGGAACAACTAATAAAGGACTTTTTATAACAGGAGCTTATGGTGCCGGTAAAACTTATTTAGCATCATGTATTGCAAATGAAATTATTAAGAATGGAAAATCAGTAATATTTGGAACTTTAATACAATTGTTAGATTTTATTAGAGATTCATATAGCGATTCAGAAGTTTCTGATAAAGATTATTTGAATTTATATTCTAGTGTTGATCTTTTAGTAATTGATGATTTAGGAAAAGAAAAGCCGACAGAATGGGTATTAGAAAAATTATTTTTGATAGTGAATAATAGATATAATAATTATTTGCCAATTGTTATAACCACAAATTATAACAGAAATCAATTAAGAGAAAGATTATGTATAAATAAAAATTATAGTATTGTAGATTCAATAATTTCAAGATTATATGAAATGTGTGGTGGTATTGAAATTAAGGACGATGACCATAGAATGAGCGATTCCCTAATTAGGGAATCACTCCGAAATAGTTGAGATAACTGGAGTATAAGCTAAAACACTTTAGATGCGAAATGATTAGTGGCAGATAAAAATGTCACTTTTCTTTTTATATTATTTTGGAGTAAAAAAAACTAAAATAAGAGAAATGTTTTTAGCAAGATTCCCCTTTGTGTATACAAAGGGTTCTTGATAGTTGGGAAAATCCCAAACCCTTTTATGAAATGGAGATGATAAATTGAAGAAGGATAAAATTATAACAATTAGAGTTAGTGAAAAAGAGAAGAGAAAATTGATTGAAAAAAGCGAAATTGCTAAACTAAGTTTATCAGAATATTTGATTGAACAAGGTTTAGATAAAGAGATAGTTATAGTTGATGGATTAAATGAAGTCGTAGCAGAACTTAGGAAGATAGGAAATAATATAAATCAATTAACACATTTAGCAAATAGTAGAGTAATTTATACAGTAGATTTAAGTGAGATAAAAGAAGAATTGGGGAAAATATGGACTTGGATAAATGATATATATTTTAAATATAGCTAAATGAAGAAAATATAGAAAATAAAATTCTTGAAATATTCAAGAAAATATTGAATAAAAAAACAATAAATGATAGAATAATTTCGAAAAAAATTTATTGAGGGGGAAAAAAGATGGCTATATGCTATAATAAACTCTGGAAATTAATGATTGATAAAAACATTAACAAAACACAATTATGTGAAAAAGCAGGAATAACTACAAATGCAATGGCTAAATTAGGCAAAAATGAAACAGTACAAGTTGAAATTTTAGCAAAAATTTGTAAAGTATTAGATTGCAATGTAGAAGATATTATGGAAGTTATTACTGAAAACGATTAAATAATGGAGGAAAAATATGTTTTATGAATTAATAAAAAAAATATGTGATAAATGGTATCAATCAGAAGATTGTAAAATAAAAAATATTATAAATTATATAGTAAGTCAAGATAAATTAAGAGATGCACAAGTAGAATCAATAAAATTATATTTGTTTTTTAAAATATATTGTAAAAATCTGCCATTAGAAAGATTATTTAATGAAGGATATTTTTTACAAAATATAAATCTAGATGAATTACCAATATCAAAAAATTTGAATGACTTCTTATGTAATAATACTTCTGCAAGACAGTTATATGAAATAGCTTTGACAGAAGAAAATTATAAAGAACTGAAAGAAGAAATAGAAAAAAATTATTTAACATTAGATTTTAATAAAATTTTTAAAGATTTCTTTCACAATACAAGCTATGCAAATTACATTTACTCATTGCCAATGGGAGCGGGTAAAACTTTTCTAATGGCAGCATTTATCTATATAGATTTATATTTTGCTATGAATGAACCTTATAATAAGGCATTTGCACATAATTTTATAGTTTTAGCACCATCTGGATTAAAAAGCTCTATTTTACCAAGTTTAAAGAAAATTAAAGATTTTGATGTTACTTGGATTTTTCCAGAACCTATAGCAAGTAATCTAAGAAAAACATTAAAATTTGAAATATTAGATGCCGTTAAGACTGAAAAGAAAAGTAATAAAATAAAAAATCCTAATGTCGCTAAAATTGCTCAATATCAACCATATAAAGATATGTTTGGAGTTATATTATTAACAAATGCTGAAAAAGTAATTTTAGATAAAGTTAAAATAGAAAATGAACAAATTAGAATTGATTTTGATACAGAAGATTTAGTAAGCAAAGTCGCAAATGAATTAAGAGAAACAATAGGTAAAATTCCGAATTTAGCAATATTTATAGATGAAGTCCATCATGTAGCTGATGACGAAATTAAACTTAATAAGGTTGTTACTGAATGGAATAATTCTGGGACAATAACTGAAGTTATTGGATTTTCAGGAACGCCATACTTAGATAGCCCAGAGGTATTTAAGATAACTCCTAATATAACAATCAAGAATACAGATATATCTAATACAATATATTATTATCCTTTAACAGCTGGTATAGATAATTTTTTAAAGAAACCAAAGATAATTGCATCAACTGACAACAATCCTCTTAATATTATAAAAGAAGGACTAACAGAATTTTTTAATAATTATAAAGATGTAGAATATAATGGAGTTTTAAGCAAAATAGCAATTTATTGTGGAAACATAAAAAATTTAGAAGAAACAATATATCCTTTTGTTTCAAAATATGTCACTAAATTAGGAATGAATCCAAATGAAGTAATTTTAAAATACCACGGAGGAAATAAAGATTATACATTACCAAAAGAAAATGATTTAGAATTTGAATCGTTAAATACTCCATTGTCGAAGAAAAGAATAATTTTACTTGTTGGAATAGGAAAAGAAGGATGGGATTGTAGTTCATTAACAGGGGTAATACTATCTCAAAAAGGGGATTGCCCAACCAAAATGGTATTACAAACAACATGTAGATGTTTAAGACAAGTAATAAAAGGAAATCATGAAACAGCTCTAATATATTTAAATCAAGATAATGAAAAACTCTTGTCAGGACAATTAAGAAAAACACAACATGCAACATTACAAGAATTTCAAAATGGAACAAAGACAAATAATTTTATAAAGAGAACAAGCAGAATGAAATATTTAAATATACCTGAGATAGAGTACTATAAAATGAATATTAGATATACAGAAGAAATAAAGGAAGAAGCAAAAACATCTAGAGATTTGAAAAAAATACTTTCAATGGATTGCGTAAAACAAAATGTAATAATTACGGAGAAAAATATTAATAATGAGGTAATAGAAACTAATATAAATAGTATAATTTATGGAGAAAATATGAATTATACTAAGTGGTTATTAAATATAGTAAAAGAAAGCTTTGGATTTGTTACTATGGAAATGCTAAAAGAATATGATAAGGAACTGAAATCAATATATAAAAAAATAACCACCGAAGATGGAACTCTAAATATGACTTATAATCACAAATTAATAAATAATTTAATTAGAAAGGCATTCTATGACAAAAGGAAAATGACTATAAATAAAGAAGAAGTGCCAGAAAGTGCATCTATATTATCTATAACAGATATTCCTCCAATAGATTGTTCTAACAAAGAACTACAATGTCCTAGTGATAATATTACAAAAAGGATTTTGGATAAAGACAACAACTTAAAAAATGAAATTAATTTAGAAGAATTATCTAAAGAGCAATTATTAGAATTAGTAAAAAATAATCCTGAGCTACTAATAAATAATAAAAATGAAGAAACATTAGAATTAAAAATGAAAAATAGAACATTCCATTATATTCCATATGTATTTAATCAAAGCTCATTTGAGAAGATATTCTTTGAAAAAATAATGGCATTAAATAGCTTTGCATCAAGCAATCTTGAAATATATTATAATGGAGACCATAATATTGCATCATTTAGAATAGAATGTTATAAAACAGAAGATAAAGTTGTAAAGAAGGTGGGATTATATACACCAGACTTTTTAATAATAAGGCGAGATAAAGATAATAAAATTGATAAAGTTTTAATAGTTGAAACTAAAGGAAAAGGATTTAAGGAACAAACTGAATTTATTGACAGAAGAAATTATATTGAAAAAGAATTTATAAAATTCAATAACAAAAAGTTTGGCTATAATAAATTTGATTACTTATATATTGAGGATACACTAACAGAAAATGAAATTTTAAGTAAATTAAATAAAAAATTACAAGAATTTTTAAAGGAGGGAAAATAATGGCAGTTAAATATGTTCCATATTTTAAGGAACCAATTGAGGGACAAGCAATACTTGATAATTTTACAAGAACGAAGAGGGTATTAAAATATGCAGATAATGATAAAGTATTTGATAGAATTGAAAAAGGAATGCCTTTATACGAAGTGGAAACAAAAGAAATAGTTGGAAAAGAAGACACTGAAAATATGATTATTAGAGGTGAATGTGTATCAGCTTGTGCTTATTTAAAAGAAAATAATATTAAAGTTGATTTGGTATATATTGATCCTCCTTTTGCGAGTGGAGCAGACTATGCTAAAACAGTATATATAAGAAGAAACCCTAAAGTAGCAGAAGCAATTAAAAAAGCAGAAGAAACACTTGATATAGAAGAATTAAAATCGTTTGAGGAAAAAATGTACGGTGATGTTTGGAATAAAGAAGCATATTTAAATTGGATGTATGAAAATTTAATGGCAATTAAATCTATTATGAGTGACAGTGCTTCAATTTATGTTCACTTAGACTGGCATATAAGTCATTATGTCAAAATTTTATTGGATGAAATTTTTGGCGAAGATAATTTTATGAACGAAATTGTTTGGCATACTCAAGCTGGAACTGCACCTAAAAAAGGCTTTGCAAAAAAACATGATGTTATATACCTTTATAAGGTTGGAAATGAAGAAGACTTAGTATTTAATCAAATAAGATTTGCAGTTAAAGATGAATCTATATATCCATATGTTGATGAAAATGGAAGAAAATATAGAATGTCAGGAAATAATAATGCTACACGATATTATGCTGATGAGGGAAGAAAAGCAGATGATGTATGGACTTGGCTAGATTCAAAAATAAATAATATTGGTCAAGTTTTTCATGCTCTACCAGAATATACAGATTATAGTACTCAAAAACCGGAATCTTTATTAAATAGAATAATTACTGTATCTAGCAATTGTAATATGGTTGTTGCAGACTTTTTTGGTGGTTCTGGAGTAACAGCTAAGGTAGCAAATGACCTAAATAGAAAATTTATTCATTGTGATATAGGAGTAAATAGTATAGAAACAACAAGAGATAGGTTGTTGGCTGCAGGTGCATCATTTAAGGTTATGGATATCAAAGATGGAGTTAACCTTTATAGAAATCCAGTTCAAACGATGGATAAAGTTAAATCTTTAATACCTGGTTTAAAAAATGAAGATAGTGTTCCAGAATTTTGGGAAGGTGCAATTAATGATAGTAAGATAGGGTTAATTCCAGTCTATATTCCAAATTTAATGGATTCTACGACAAAAATATTAGATATAGTTTTAATGAATAAAATAATAAATCAAGCTATTCCAGAATTAGAAGACGATATAAAAAAAGTAATTATTTATTATATAGATATATCTGATGAAAAGGAAATAAAAGATTTCATAAAAGAATATTTAAGAAGAGACATTGAAATTGAATTAAGAGATTTAAAAGAGATACTAGATGAGACAGTAATATCTGATATTATAGAATATCACATAGATGATAAAGAATTAATAGTAGATAAATTTATTAGTGATAGACTTATTAATAAGATTGATGAATATAATGAAAAAATGAATTCACAAATGCTTTCAACAGGTAAAAAAGCTAAATACATAGAGATTAGTGATGAAGGTTTAGAACTAATTGAAATGATATCATTAGATTGTACTTCAAAAGAAGGAATATGGCATAGTGATGAGGAAATAAAAATTGATAAGCTGGGTTATGTTATAAATAAAGGAAAAAAGACAAAAAATCTTTGGAATGGAAAAGTACCTTTTGAAAATATCCCTTTAAGAATCAAAGTAAGAAATATATCTGGAGATGAATCAATTTTTAGTATAGGAGGTTAGAAGATAGAAATGAATTTTAATATTAATAAATTTGATAACCAGCTAGAAACATATATAAAAAAGTTAAAAAAGAATGGTACGATGCAGATTGAGCTTGAAGAAAGAGAAGAAAGAAAATTATATTATCAAAAATATGATGCTAATAAAATTATAGATATGACAGAGGATGAATTTCACGAATATATAAGTAAATTGTGGGCTATGATTATTTGGGGAAATAAAGAATATATCATAAATAAATATATTGAAGACAATGGCTTTGATAATTTGAAAAAATCTATTGCAGAATTATTATATGGTAGAGATAAAATAGAAAATAGATGGGATAAATTTAATAAAAACATAAAAGGTTTTGGCCCTGCAATGATGAGTGAATTGTTATGTTATATTTATCCTTTTGATTGTATGATATGGAATAACACATCGTTATTGGCGTATCAATATTTAGAAATAAAAGATTTACCTAGATATAATTATCAAGAAACAGGAAAAAAATATATAGAATTATGTAGTTATTGTAAAGAAATGCTTAAGTTAGCTAATAATAAAACAAATAGTGATAACGATTTATTGTTTATAGATTATTTGTTTTGGGATAATTTAAAATTATATAAAATGAGTAAAAGTTCTATTGAAGAAAAGCCAATAATTGAAACAGCAGAAAATAAAAAGTCTTTACATACAGAATTAAAAGAAAAAGTTAGAGATATAGGTTTATTTTTAGGATTTGATGCTTCAAATGAAGTCAAAATTGGAAATGGTGCAGTAGTTGATGTCGTTTGGGATTTTTCAATAAATAATGTTGGAAAAGTTACATATGTATTTGAAGTTCAAACAGGTGGCAGTATAGACAGTTTAATCATGAATCTATTAAAAGCATCGAAATATAAAAATGTACAAGGTATTATAGCAGTATCTGATGCGACTCAACTTGAAAATATTAGAAAAGAATCTGAAGATATTTTTAAAAATGAAAATAAAAAAATTCAATTATGGGACCAAGATGACGTTATAGATGTATACGATAAATTACAATCAGTTAATCAAAGCGTAAATAGTATATTAAAAATAGATGATTCTTTAGGAAATTAAACATTGGAATAAAACAATAAGTTAAAAATCTTTACCATAGTAAAAATGAGGAAAACAAAATTTATGAAAGTATTAACAATTAAACAACCTTGGGCAAGTTTGATTATTCAAGGATATAAGAAATTTAAATTTAGAAGTTGGCAAACAAAATACAGAGGAGAATTACTGATCCATGCCGGAAAAGGAATAGATACAGAGGCAGTAAAAAGATTGAAAAAATACATACCAGAAGACATGCCTTTAGGAAAAATAATTGGACAAGTAAAATTAGTTGACTGTATAAAAATGTCTCCTGAATTTAAGGAAATATTATTAAAAGAAAATTATGGTTGGCAACTAACCAATATACAGAAATTTGACGAGCCAATAGAAGCAAAAGGTCATTTGAGCTTATGGAAATATGATGATTTATAAAATAAAACAAAAGAAAAGCAAAATAATTGAGTAATTTGTATTACAGAATTATTTTGCTTTTTTGATAATAAATTACAAGTTTCGACAAAATATTCAATATCAGTATGATAAATTAATATAAAAATATATTGTATCAATAGTAAACTTATAATAAAAACAAATGTATTTAACTAATACAGAAAGGAGTAAAATGAGAAAATTATTAAAAGCTTTTTTAGAAGAAAATATGATATATGAATCGGTGTACGAAGAATATAATTATGAATTTTGTAATGGTAATGATAGAGAAGCATTTTCAATTGAATTTAAAAAATTTATAGGAATGTATAATACGTTTTTCTATGATAAAGATAGATTTGTTACAGCTATTAATAGTAATGAAATAGTTTTGGATAAAAAAGTAATAGAACATTTATTTAATATGTATAAATATGCAAAAGAAAACGAAATGTATGATGAAAAAGTTCTATTAATAGAATTTTTATATACATATTACAAGAGTATAAATTCTTCGAGTTATAAAGCAAATTATGCTAACTTTAAAAAATCTATGGATGATTTTTTAAATGTTATAAATGAAAAAAAATTAAAAAAAGAGTTTTTTACAGTGGTAATAGATGATTTATATGCTTTTTATAAGAGTTTAATAAATTATGGTATTAACAATGAAATTTATATAGATCATGAAATTATTAATAGAATATTTAATAATTTAAAAATCAAACCTCAATATTATAATGAACTTATTAATATATTTATTTGTAATAAAAAAAATTTATATAACATTATAGAATTCGATAATGAAAAAAAAGAACATATAAATACATATATTGAATATATGACTACTTCTTTAGATAATTTTGGAGGGTATAACTATGTAAAAGAAATGTTTTTTCAATTGGATAAAGGTAGAGTGCTTACTTCCGAAATTTGTAAAAATATAATAAACAAATATATAAATATTACAAATCAAATTTGTAACAGATTAAAAGACAAGCAATATAGCTTTATTAAAGGACTATCTGAAATAGATACATTAAAAAAAGAATTGAATTATATATTGAAAAATATTAGCTCATTGAATTATGTTCAAAGAAATAAAGTCAGAGAGTGCTTAGTGCAATTATTAAGATTAAAAAGATATATTATTGCGGATCATGATTATGTGAAAAGTGAAATGCATGAGTTTTCGAATGAAATAAAAATAGATAATAGTGAAGTTGAGAAGTGTAGAAAAATAATAATTGAAAATGAGTTTACTATTTATGCTAGTTCAAAAATTGATTTTGTAAACCAAATAGGAATAGCTTTAGAAAGTTATGCTAAATATCCTATACAAAGTTTGGTATCAAACTATCAAATAGATAGTAACAAACAAATATATTCTTTAAATATAGAGAAAAATGAAAAAAAGGATAGGGATAATTTTAAAAAATATTTTGATGAAAAAGGTAAGGAATATACAGAAAAACATCCTAAATTAATGAATAAATTATATGGAAATTATTATGAAGAATTATTAAGATATTTATCAAAAACATTTATTATGCAACAGGAATTAATATTATCTATGCTTGGAAAAGTAGAATTTAAAAATACCATTACAAAGTTAAAAATGAGTTTGGGATATGAATATAATAATGAATACGCAATTGTAGTAAATAATATATTAGCGATAGAGCAAAATATAAGTTACATATTAAAAGAAAAGGGATTAGAAATTTCATTACAAGGTTTTGAAAATATAAATAATTTGTTTGAAGTATTTAAAGAAGATAATAGTGTTATAAATGGTTTAATGTATTTAAATTATACTCTATATGAAAAATCAGGTATGAATTTAAGGAATAATATGATGCATGGAAATTTAATTAATACAGATTTATCTATACCTTTATTAGTATCATTTTCTGGATTAATATTTGTTAGTTGGTTAAGAAATGATAAAAGATAGTTTTGAAATTACGCAAATACCTGAAACTTCTGATGTTGTTAATAAAATAGTAGAGAAAAATGTAGAGATAATAATTTTCAATTATGTATGTTTAATTAGAGATTTAATTGATATAACCATGTATACATTAAATAAAGATATAGTAAAACCATTAATATTTTATAACACATGTTTTTTAGTAGAATTAAGCCTAAAATATTACCTAATAAGAAGTACTAAATTAAATATTAATGATGTTGAAGAAAAAGGTCATAACATTGTTGAACTTATGAGGAGTGCAAAAGAAATAGGATTAGATGTCGATGAATTACAATTCTTATTACAGAAGTTTAGAAATAGAGAAAATCACAGATTAGATTTAAATAATTATTATAACTATAAATATAATAGAGAAATAGGACAAGATAAACTTATATTTGATTTTGAATGTAGTGATAAAGAAAAAAATAATATAAAGGAAGTGATGGAATGGATAAAGAGATATATATAGCATTTATTAAATATTTTGAGAATGATGAAACCAAAAGAGTAATTGGACAAATTGATGTTGAAATACTGCATGAAGAAAAGGTAGAATGCTTATATTATATTTTCCCATTAATAGAAAAAATGATTTTAGAAATTTTTAAATTAGTGCCAGAATCAGATGTTGAATATATAGAACAAGGAATAATGAAGACTCCTATTTCAATAATTGAAAATAATGATAGTTCAAAGGTCTTACCAAGTTACATTATAGATATAATAAAGAAATATTATAAGGAAGATGGCCCAAGAAATAAATTATTGCATATAGGAAATGCAGAAATAACCGTAAATGTAAGTTTTAATGAACTTCTATATTTAATATCTAATTTACTAATAATATTAAAAAATAAATTAGAGGAATATACTAACTTTTCATTTGAAGATATTAAGATATTATAATAACATGTAAATATTTTTGAAAAAATTATAGAAAAAGCCCAATAGGGCTTTTTCTATACCAATTTAACCTCCTCTTTCACAAACTCATCAACCATCTCCTGAATCATATTCAAATACTTAACTTGCTCCATAAAACTATCTTTATCATCAGGCATAGGAAATTTTTGCTTAAGTTCAATTTCAATCAAATTAGCATAACCATTTAAATGTTGTTCAAATTCTAACAAATAATCCATAATAGTTCCATCCATAGTAAGTTGTTGAAATTTAAAAGGCTTATATTCTTCTAAATACTTTTTAGCTAATTTACCATATCTATTTAGTTTCAATACCATTACCTCCAAGACTCATAATAACTAAATTCAAGCAATCACCAAAACCAGCCCTATAATATTTATCATTATAATAACCAGTAAAATCCATAATTTGCTCATAAAACTTGTCCAAATTTTTAATCATAAATTTCTCACTATTTTTAGAAACATTTTTTAAAACCAAATTATAAAAAGTATCAAAGTCTAGAGAATGTTTCATATCTTCTCTAGTTAATTTACAAAGTTCCTCATCTCTAAAAATTATCCACTCATTCATTAAATCTTGAATTTTATCTTTATTAAATTCCATAAAAATTTCCTCCTTAAAAATATCAATTCAATTGCAATAAAAATTTTGCAATTAAAACCATAAAAATACAAAAATATGTTTAGTAACAATTGGGGAGAAATTGGGGATCAATTTTTCAAAATCACCCCAATTTTAGCACAATTGTTCACTAAACAAAAAACTTGCAAACGCTTAATATCACTAGCATACAATACAATTCAATATACATCATAAAATATGTTATGTAACCCTCATAACCCGAAGGTTATAAGTTAGAGTCTTACCCCCGCAACCTTCATAATAGCAAAAAAAGAAATTATAATAAAAAAATAATAAAACAATATATAAAAAAGATAAAGAAAACAGAGTCAAATTAAATAAAAACAGAAAGAACAGTCATCGTCAAGATTTAAATTGTCGAATTTTGACGATAAAAAGTCAAAAAAAATAGAAAAAAATCATTTACAATTTAAATAAAAGAGCGTATACTAGATACACAAATTCAAAAAATAATAAAAGATTTATAACTCATAAAATAAAATTCGAATATCAAAAATTTAGAAATCTGAAAATTTTAGTCTAAAATTAAAATTCCAAAAACAAATATTATATATGCATTAAGCAGGAAAGGAGAATATGTTAGCAATTACAAAAAGCATGGCATTGCATGGATTAAAAGGCTATATAATATCTATTCAAGTAGATATATCAGCAGGAATGCCTTATTTCGAAATAGTAGGACTTGCAGATACAAGTATAAAAGAATCAAAAGAAAGAATAAGAACAGCAATAAAAAATTTACACATTGAATTTTTAAGTAGAAGAATTGTTGTTAATTTAGCACCAGCAAATATAAGAAAAGAGGGGTCAAGTCTTGATTTAGCAATAGCAGTAGGAATATTGATAGCAAGCCAAAATATCAATTATTTAAGCCAATCTACAGTACTAAAAGATACTATTTTAATAGGCGAACTATCTCTTGATGGAAAGATAGAGAAAGTAAACGGTATTTTACCAATTTGCATAGAAGCACAAAAACAAGGGATAAAAAGAATTATACTTCCAAAGGAAAATGCAAAAGAAGCAGCATATGTAAAAAATATAGAAGTGTTGCCAGTAGAAAACTTAGAAGAAGTAATAAGATATTTAAATCAAGAAATTGAAATATCAAAAGAAAAAAATAAAAATTTTTTGGAAGAAGAGAATATTTACAATGTGGATTTTTCAGAGGTAAAAGGACAAGAAAATGTAAAAAGAGCTTTGGAAGTATCAGCAGCGGGAGGACATAATTGCCTGATGATTCGGGAATCCAGGGTCAGGGAAGACTATGCTTGCAAGAAGGTTACCAAGCATTTTACCTAATTTAAGTTTTGAGGAAGCATTAGAAATAACCAAAATATATAGTATAACAGGGCTAACATCACAAGAAAAACCATTAGTTTTGCAAAGGCCTTTTAGAAGTCCGCATCATACAATAACGTCAGTTTCACTTATTGGCGGAGGAAAAAATCCAAAGCCACGGAGAAATAAGTCTTGCACATTATGGAGTATTGTTTTTAGATGAGTTACCAGAGTTTAATAAAACTACTTTAGAAGTTTTAAGAGGCCCATTAGAAGATAGAGTTGTAACAATAAGTAGGTTGAATGCAAGTATAACTTATCCTTGTAATTTTATGTTGATAGCGAGTATGAATCCATGTCCTTGCGGTTACTACGGTTCAGATGAAAAAGAATGCTGTTGTAGACCAGAACAAATAAAAAAATATCAAAATAAAATTAGTGGACCATTATTGGATAGGATTGATATTCATATAGAAGTAAAGGGAGTAAAGTATAATAAGTTACAGAGTGATGAAAAAATAGAAACTTCAAATGAGATAAGGCGAAGGGTAAATAATGCGAGGAAGAGGCAGATTGATAGATATAGAGAATATAATATATATTCAAATGCTGAGTTAACACCACAATTATTAGAAAAGTTTTGTAAATTAGATGAAGCATGTCAAAATATATTAAAATTGGCTTTTGAAAAATTAGGGCTTAGTGCAAGAGCCTATGGAAGGATATTAAAAGTCGCAAGGACAATAGCAGATTTAGATGGTGCAGAAAACATTGAACAAAAACATCTTGCAGAGGCAATTCAATATAGGGCATTAGATAGAAAAATATAAAAATCACAAGTTGTTTATATAAAATTATACTACCAGCAAATTTAGTACATAATTTTGCACACGTATAGAAATACAAAAAATTCTATAAAAATAGCTATAAAATGAAAGAAGGGATACATATACAAATTATAAGAATAGAAGATAAGGATTATCCACTACAATTATTAAAAATAAAAAATCCACCAAAGCAATTATATATAGAAGGCAACAAGGAAATATTGAAAGATAATATGATTGCTATTATTGGGACAAGAAAATGTTCAAAAAATGGAGAAATGCTAGCAGAAAAATTTGCAAAAGAATTAGTACAACAAGGACTTACTATAGTAAGTGGAATGGCAGAACGGCATAGATACATGTGCACATAGAGCAACATTAGATGTAAAAGGAAAAACTATTGCTGTTTTAGGAAGTGGTTTTAATCATATATTTCCTCCGAAAAATATAGAACTATATAAAGAAATAATAGAAAAAGGAGGAGCTATTATAAGTGAATATCCACCAGAAACACCACAGAGTTCACAAAACTTTTTGAACAGAAATAGAATTGTAAGTGGAGTTTCAAATGGAATATTAGTTATAGAAGCAAAACATAGGAGTGGAACAAGTGTAACGGCAAAATTAGCTAAAGAACAAAATAAGAAAATATTTGTTATTCCACATGAAATATGGGATATAAATGGAGTAGGAACAAATAGGTTATTACAAGAAGGGGCAACATTAGTTATAAGTACAGAAGATATCATAAATAATTTAGGTACTCTACAATATAAATCAATAAAACCAATAAAAATAAAAGGGAATATACAAATACTGGAAAATGTAAAAGATAAAATAAGTGATAAAAATGCAACAAATAAAAAGATTAATTCTAAAATTAATAGAAAAACTATAGAAGAAAAAAATGGAAATACATATTCTCAGATTATAAACGAAATACATGAAGAAATAAAAAATAGTGATTATAAAGAGATTTATAAAATAATAGGAAATAAAACATGTGGAATTAATGAAATAATAAGAAAGACAAACAAAACAATAGGGGAGATAAATAAAACTCTATTATTAATGGAGATAGAAGGATATATACAAAAAACAGAAGGAGGATACAAATGTATCTAAATAAAAAAATAGGAAGTAAAGGGGAAAAAATAGCTGTAGATTTTTTAAAATTGCATAATTACACAATAATAGAGAAAAATTTCTTTTGCAGGCAAGGAGAGATTGATATAATTGCAAAAGATAATATTAAAGGTGAATTAGTATTTTTAGAAGTAAAAACAAGAACGAGCAATATTTATGGGAATGGGTCAGAAGCTATAAATAAAATAAAGCAAAGACATATTTATCAATGTGCAAGATATTTTGTATACAAAAATAATATATATAATATTCCAATTAGGTTTGATGTGATAGAAATTAGGTTACATGGTGATATGTATTGGATTAATCATATAAAGAGTGCATTTTGGATAAAATGAGTTAATATTAACCTGAATGAAAAGTATACAAATATTAATGCTATTTAATGACATTAATATCTGATTTTTTATTGTTCTAATCACACGTTTATAGTATAATAAAAGGCAAATAGGTTAAATACAAAATAATAAAAATGGAAGGGATAAATTTGAAAAATAATTGTAAAATACAATATTTTTAATCAAATTTTGAGCCTTGAAAGAAAGGAATGGTTGTAAAAATGAAAATATTAGTAATATCAGATATCCATGGTTCAGGATACTATGGAGAAAAAATAAAAGAAATAAATGAAAGAGAAAAGCCAGAAAAGATAATATTATTAGGAGATTTGTATTATCATGGTCCAAGAAATGAACTAAGTCAAGAATATAATCCAATGAAAGTTGCAGAAATACTAAACTCCCTAAAAGATAAATTATTGGTTGTAAGAGGAAATTGTGATGCAGAAGTTGATGAAACAATATCAGAATTTAAATTTGAAGATCATATTCTAAAAGAAATAAATGGAAAGAAATTTTATTTTACACATGGTAACAAATATAATATAGAAAATATTCCATATGATGATTTTGATATTATGATATATGGCCATATTCATCAAGGATTTATTCAAAAAAAAGAAAATTTTATTTTTGCAAATCCAGGTTCAATCTCTCTACCAAAGTGCAACACAGAGCATAGTTATATAATAATAGATGATAACAAAATTATTTTAAAGGATTTAGATGGAACAAAATTACAAGAATGCATATATGTAGAGGATGAAAAATAAAAAGTTTTAAATAACAAATTCAATTCTGTAGTGGAAGGATAAAGATGAATATAAAATCAATAGAAAAAGAATTAAAGATAATATGGGATTATATGGTACTTGACGAAGATTTTCCAAAATGTGATTTAATAATAGGATGTGGATGTCAAAGTTTAACTATACCTATTACATGTGCAAATTTGTATAAACAAGGGTATGCAGACAAAATTATTTTTGCTGGAGGACTAGGAAAAATAACAAAATATCATTTTAAAAAAGCAGAAGCGGAGATGTATAAAGAAATTGCTATACAAGAAGGAGTACCTGAAGAAAAAATATGGATTGAAAATAAATCAACAAATACAGGAGATAATTTTAGATTTTCTAAAAAAATAATAGATGAAGAAAATTGGAATATAAAAAATATTTTAATTGTTCATAATAAATTTTCCGAGAGAAGAACATTAAGTGCAGCCAAAGCAATTATAAAAGATAAAGAATTATATATTACATCTGCAAAAGTTTCTTTTGATGATTTTATACAAAGCCTACAAAATAAAGAAGAAAAAAGAATTATAAAAATTGTTTCATCAATGGTTGGAGATATTCAAAGAATGATAATTTTTCCACAATTTGGATGGCAAATAAAACAAGAAGTACCACAAGAAGTACAAAATGCATACAGAAAATTAAAAAGTATGGGGTTTGATGAATTTGTAATAAGCAAAGAAAAAATTAAACAAGAAATAGAAAAATATGGAATTATAGAAAAAGAGCCAATATTATGGGATTAAAATCCTAGTAATATTGGCCTTGGTATAAATCTTGAGTTGCTAAAATTTTATCAAAACCGTTCAAAACCCATTTTTTATGCAAATTCCATTCTGGTGCAACTAATAAATCTTTTGGAGCATCACCTGAAATTCGATGTATTATAAAATTAGGATTTAAATGAGTTATTATATATGTTAAAGAGTCTAAATAATAATCAAGAGTAATTGGCTCATATTTTTTTTCAAAATACAATTTTGCTAGAGTTGTATTTTTAACAACATAAGTTGAATGAATTTTTACTCCTTGAATAGTATATCTATTAATAAAGTTCACAGTATTTTGTATATCAGAAAATGTTTCTAAAGGAAGCCCAACCATTATATGTGCAACTATATCAATACCATATTTATTTAAGATATCAACAGCTACCGTAAATTGACTAGAAGAATAGCCTCTGTTAATAAAATTTCCAATTGTATCATTAGAAGTCTGTAAACCTAATTCAACACAAACATAATATTTATTTTTATATGAAGCAAGTAATTTTGCAATTTCTTCATTAATACAATCTGGTCTAGTTGCAATTTCTAAACCAACAATTCTATCATCAATTAAAGCTGCATCATACTTAGATTTTAAATTTTCTATAGAGTCATAGGTATTAGTAAAATTTTGAAAATAAACAATAAATTTATTAGCGCGTTTACTTCTATAGCTATCAAAGTAATCTTTAACTTGTTTACTAATATATTCAGTTATAGATAGTGGGCTAGAGCTTGACTTACAACAATTAGAAGAATTATTAATATTACAAGCAATTAATTCACCAGAACCTTGTTCACTACAAAAAATACATCCACCAGAAGAGATAGTGCCATCTCTGTTAGGACAGGTAAAACCACCATCAATGCAAATTTTTAGAGTTCTTTCTCCAAATTTTTCTTTCAAATATCTATTTAAATGTTTATATCTTTCTTTTTCTTCCATAATGGTTACAGTATATCAGAAAAAGGTAAATGAGACAAGTGGGACAATCAAAATTTATCTTATATATTTGTCAATCTTGTCAATGTGATGAAAAATTAATAGAAAAACTTTAAAAATTTCAAAAAAGTGATATAATACAACCATAAAGCAAAACTTACAAAAAATAAAAAACACAACCAAATAAAAAAGGGAAGTGATACAAATGATACAACTATTTGAAATTAAGAAGAAAGTAAAACAGATGAAAAATACAGATAAAGAACTGCTAGAAAAATACACAGAAACATCAAAGAAAAGCAAAGAAGAAATCCTAAAACAATACAATACAAAAGAAGAAGGACTAACACAAAAAGAATACGAAAAAAGGTATGAAAAAAAACGGACCAAACATAGTAGTAAAAAATGAAAAAAAGAGTTGGCTAGAATTTTTTATAAAATCATTTAATGACAAATTTATATATATATTACTTTTGCTAGCAATCATAGATTTTGTATTAGCTGACAAGTTAGGAGCAGGGATAATATTAGGAATAGCAGTAGTAAGTGCATTTATAAAATTTTGTCAGAATTATTCAACATACAAATTTAATCAAAAGCTGAAAGCACAAATATATTCCAGTACAAATGTAGTAAGAAACGGAAAAGAAAAAGAAGTAAAAGTTGAAAATATAGCAATAGGTGACATTATTAAATTAAATGCAGGGTCAATAATACCAGCAGATATAATACTAATTGAAAGCAAAGATTTATTTTTGAATCAGTCAGTATTTACAGGTGAAAGTGTATTAGTTGAAAAGGCAACAACACCAAATGAACCAAAAGGAATATTTGATATCAACAACATATGTCTAATGGGCTCAAGTGTAGTTAGTGGAAGCGGAACAGCAGTTGTGATACAAACAGGATTTGATACATATTTAGGAAGAATGAGCAAAGAAATAGATAACAAAAAAGAGATAACAAACTTTGAAAAAGGAATGAATAACATCACAAAACTACTAATAAAATATA
>OLVX01001019.1_pt1 | contig 25580 bp, 21 predicted proteins | sample 1673271 | NCBI WGS metagenome assembly OLVX01 (sample SAMEA3178939, study PRJEB25190) | human gut metagenome | biome: human gut; feature: human-associated habitat; material: faeces | place: Austria | collected 2013
AAGGATGTTTTCTTCCGACAAATTAATAATTTTGCAGTTGCCGGTTGAGAGTAGGCTTCTTCAATCAACAAATTTTTCTTGACAAAAAAGTCAATAAACTTGGCTTTTTTCTTTCCATTTGTTACCTTTGTCGCATCAAACCTTTAAAAAAATATAGGCTTATGAAAAAATCTACAATTTTATTGTTATTTACGCTCACCGCGGCAGGCTTCGCCAATGCCGAGGATGTGACAACAAGCGGCAACGGCGTAACATATACGCTTGAATCATTGTCGACAACAGAAAACAGCGGCGTGACAAAAAACGGAAAAGTCTACACTCTGACAAACAGCATCACCATCGCCGAAGGCGACCGCTTCGAGATTGAGAGCGGCGCGACAATGAAGATGGGCGACGGCGTGCAACTGCGCATCGAAGGCACAGCAAATTTTGCCGCCACCGACCGAGTGCTGGTGACGCGCGCCGACGAGAATGCAGCGCCAAAAGGAATCTACATGGTTTGCGGCACATCCGACACAGAATTTAAAAACATCGATTTCGAATATGCCGGACTGCGCAACTTCTCAAGCACCGGACTTACGGTGGCGAACTGCACATTCCGCTACAACAACGGCAAAATGACGACGACTGGCGCACTTGCCATCGGCAGCGACGGCGCAACATTCAACGTTGACAACTGCACATTTGAATACAACGAGGTGCCGGCAATCGGAGGCTCGGCGATGGCGGCAAACGGCATCGAGATTACAAACTGCAAATTCATCGACAACAACACCAAAAACACCAACAAACCGCAGGTGAACCTCACCGTAGGCGGCGCAAACTCTGTCAGCATTGAAAACTGCGAGTTTACCGGAGCGCAGCGCACCAACGTGGGCGCAGTGGCTGTGGCAAACATGGCCGGTATAGCAGGCGACAACATCGTGTGGATCTCAGGCAACACTATTCGCGACCACCGCTACGGCATCGCTTTCTACGGTGGAATGAACGCAACGGTTGCCAACAACCAGATTATCGACAACAAATATGCGTCAAGCGCAATGGCGGGCGGAGCCGGAATCAGCATCTACGACTATGGCACAAAGCCTAATGTAACGATTACAGGCAACACCATCGAGGGCAACCTGTGGGGCATCACCGTGCTCGGCGGCGAGAACGTGAACATCGGCAAAGTGGACAATCCCGATGCCGACGACTACAACCCCGGCCACAACACATTCAAGAACAACGGCAACGGCGGCGCGCTCTACGACCTCTACAACAACTCCGCGCTCACCATCTACGCACAAGGCAACCATTGGAGTGTTGACGAGCAGACGGCAGAGAAAATCGAGAGCGTGATTTTCCACAAACCAGACGATGCAAAACTCGGCGAAGTAATCTACACCCCGGCTTGGGACGGTGAAGGCAGCGTCAACGAAATCGCCTCGAAACCAATCAGATATGCCGACGGCAAAGTCTATGCCGAAGGTGCCGACATTCAGATTTACACGCTTGGCGGCGCACTCGTGGCACGTGCAAACAGCGTTGCCGACCTTTCGTCTCTCGCAAGCGGCGTATACGTGGCACGCGCAAACGGCAAAGTGCTGAAATGCGTGAAATAACACCACATACCAACACTAAAAAACAAAAAAAGCGGCGATTGCCGCTTTTTTTGTTTTCAACGAAGTTTTATGTTAAAGATAACTTTTCACGTTAAATAAATTGTAAAACAGAAATAAACGAATTATCTTTGCCAATTAGAAATTGTGTAAGGGAAACTGTGGACAAGTGCAGATGCCGGAAAACTGTGAAAAAACAAGCACTGAGCTTTGTTCATCCTGTGCGCACAATACGCTAATACACAGATTATTGCAAATATTATTTGCGCTGCAAAAACGTATATGAACAGACTATATATTCTCCTGATTTCGTGCATGCTGCTCGTTGGATGCAATTCAACGAAAGATGTGGCATATCTTCAAAACCTTGACATCAACAAGCAAGAGAGCATTTCTGCAAGCAAAGGAATCACCATACAGCCGAAAGACGTGCTGTCAATCATCGTCAGCTGCAAAGACGCAGAGCTGGCAGCAATGTTCAACCTGCCCGTAGTGTCCTACCAGACCAACTCCGAAATTGTGTCGTCGACCGGCGGCACGCAACAGCTGCTCGGCTATGCCGTCGACGAGAACGGAGAAATCAAACTCCCGGTGCTCGGCAAGATGAAAGTGGCGGGCATGACACGATGGGAAGTGCAGGAAAAAATCAAAAGCGAGCTCAAAAGCCGTGAGTTGCTGAAAGACATGGTGGTAACCGTAGAATTCCGCAACTTCAAAATCTCGATACTCGGCGAGGTCAAAAACCCAGGTTCATACAGCATTGAAGGCGACAAAGTCAACGTGCTCGAAGCCATCTCGATGGCTGGCGACCTTACCATCTACGGTCTGCGCGACCAAGTCTACGTAATCCGCGAGGAAGGAGGAGAGCGCACCGTCTACCGCCTGAATCTCAAGTCGGCGGAAGTGTTCCAGTCGCCCGCCTACTATCTGAAGCAGAACGACGTGGTCTACGTGCAACCCAACAAGGTGCGCGCCGGTGAATCGAACCTCAACGAGAACAGCATGAAGTCTATCGGCATCTGGATTTCGATAGCCTCCCTGCTCACCACCGTAGCGACGCTTGTTGTCGCGGCAAAGAAATAATGATTTAAAAAGCACTGCGTAATTTACACAAAACATTTATACTAAATGAAGGAAGACTACAACAGCATAGGCGCTGCCGAAACGGAAGACCAGAAGAATGAATTCCAACTGAGCGACATGATTTCATGGACACTCTGCCACAAGAAATTTTTCGCAATCTCGATAGTCATCTGCGTGGCTCTCGGACTCATCTACGCACAGCGCGCGCAACGCATCTACCAACGCTCGGCGAGCGTAATGCTCCGAAGCGACAACAAGGGGCAGGCTCAAATCAGCGAATTGGCGGCATTCGCCGACCTCGGCATCGGAAGCACCGGCATCGACGTCTACAACGAGTTGCAGGCATTCCAGTCACCGCTGCTGATGCAGGACGTTGTCAACCAGCTGCGTCTCAACGTGACCTACAAGAGCAAGAACTGGATTGGATATGTCACCGACTGGTATGACAAAACGCCAATCTGCGTGGAATACAAAAATCTTCCTGAACACGTCGGCGAGCAGCCGCTCAACTCCGTGACATTCGTCGCTGAGAAAGAAGGTCAAAGCCAACTGACCGTCAAGGACTTCAAGATAAACGGCATCAAGAGCGACGCTCCGGCACAAACCGTGAAACTCGGGCAGCCGTTTAAGACGCCCGTAGGCACCGTAGTGCTCAAAGCGACAAAAGAATACGGCAAAAACTTTGAGCAGGCGGTCATCGTAGGCTATGAGCGTCCGGAGCTCACGGCAAAGTCGTGCCAGGCACGCCTCACCGCCGAACTTGCCGACAAACTTGCCACCGTAATCAACTTCTCCTACACCGACGCATCCGAGAAGCGTGCCGAAGACGTGCTCAACACCCTTCTTGACGCATACAACGAGGAGTGGATACGCTACACCAACAAGTCGACCGACAACACAGCCAAGTTTATCGACGAGCGTCTGATGTCAATCGAACGCGAACTCGGCAACGTAGACTCCGACATCGAACGCTTCAAAAGCTCCAACCGTCTGCTCGACATGAACGCCGAGACAGCACAAGTGACACAAGAATCGAGCAAATATTCAGAGCAGGCATTCCTTGCCAACAACCAGCTCGCCGTGGCTCGCTTCATCCGCGAATATCTCGTTGACAACACACGCCAGTACGACCTCCTTCCGTCAAACTCTGGCGTTGGAAGCCAAGCCATTGAAGAGCAGATTGCCGAATACAACAAGAAACTGCTTGAGCGTCAGCGCCTCGTGGCAAACAGCAGCGACAGCAACCCGTTGGTGTCTGACATCAACAACCAGCTGCGCATGATGCGCTCCACAATTTTGCGCTCCGTCGACAACCATATCAGCGCGCTTAAAATTCAAGCCGACCGTCTCTCAGCGCAGGAAAACGCCATCGAGAACCGCATTTCAGCAGGTCCGGGCAAAGCAAAAGAACTGCTCACAATCGAGCGTCAACAGAAAATCAAGGAGGAACTCTATCTCTACTTGCTTCAGAAGCGTGAGGAAAACGAGCTTCAGGCAAGCATCGTGGTCAACAACACCCGCCTGCTCAAGCCTGCCACCGGCGACAGCGTGCCTGTATCGCCGAAGAAGGGCATCATCCTCGCTGCAGCGTTCATCCTCGGTCTCGCCATCCCTTACGGCTATATGTTTGCGTCAAACATGCTCAACACCAAAGTGCGCAGCCGCAAAGACCTTGAAGGCCTGGAAGTTCCAGTGCTCGGCGATGTGCCTCTTGCCGACGGAGCGAAGAAATTGAGTTTGATGAGCCGCTTGATGAAAAAAGAAAATGAGTCGGAAACACCGCACATCGTGGTGGAAGACCACAACCGCAACGTCATCAACGAGGCATACCGCGTGGTGCGCACCAACCTTGACTTCATGATCGGCGCCAACAAGTCGGAAGCCATCATGGCCACCTCGCTTTACCCAGGCAGCGGAAAAACGTTTACATCTGTCAATCTCGCCACCGCAATGGCGTTGAAAAACAAGAAAGTAATCGTTGTCGACTTCGACATCCGTAAAGGCACATTCTCCAAGATGGTCAATTCGCCAAGCACCGGAGTCTGCGCATATCTCAACGGACAAGTGTCGCTCGACGACATCATCCTGCCATCAAAAACAACAAAACTGTTGTTTGACTCAATACCTACCGGACACCTCGCACCAAACCCTGCAGAGCTTCTGCTCAGCGACCGTCTGCAGGCAATGATAGACGAGCTGAAGCAACGCTACGACTATGTGTTTGTCGACTGTCCGCCAATCACAATGGTCACCGACGCATCGCTCATCGCACCGCATGTTGACCGCACAATCTTCATTGCCCGCGCCGGACTGATAGACCGTCGCACCCTTCCTGAAATCGACGAGATTTACAAGGAAAACCGCTATAAGAACATGTGCCTGCTGCTCAACGGCAGCGACGAGAGCGGCACATACACCCGCTACGGATATGGTTACGGATACGGCTATGGATATGGCTACGGCAACGACACCAAGAAACAGTAGCGATGTTTGGCATATTCTCAAGGAAAAAGTCAATACTCGAAAGCGGCCTGCTTGACGGATTCACCGACCACCACAGCCACCTGCTGCCCGGTGTCGACGATGGATTCCAGACAGCCGACCTCACTTTGGAAGCGCTCCGCACAATGGAGCAAGCCGGTGTTGCCGACGTGTGGCTCACGCCCCACATTATGGAGGACGTGCCAAACACCGTCGGCGCGCTCAAGCAACGCTTCGAGGAATTTTCCGCCACATACAACGGATCTGTCCGCCTGCATCTCGCAGCCGAGAACATGATGGACGGCATCTTTGCCGAACGCTGGCGTCAGCGCGACATTCTGATGCTCGGCGACAGCCATCCGCTTATTGAGACAAGCTATTTCCGTGCGCCGATAGAAATGCGCGGACTGATAGGAGAAATGCTCAACGCCGGCCTGCACCCCATTCTCGCGCACCCCGAACGCTACAAATACATGGAGCAGTCTGACTATGAGGAACTGAAGCAACTCGGGCTGCTGTTCCAGCTCAACCTCGGCTCCATTGCCGGATGCTACAGCAAGCACACCAAAGAAAAGGCTGAATGGCTGCTTGAAAACGGGTATTACGACCTCATGGGCAGTGACATACACAACCTGCGCTTCTATAACCACACCATCAACGAGCCCCTGCCCAAAAAGGTGATAGAAGCCATGAGGCAAATTCCAAACCAATTATAAACACAGGCACAATGAAAGTCACGATTATCGGCGGCAGCGGATTCATCGGCACCCGCATTGTAGACCACTTCACGCAGTTCAAGGGCTACGATTTCCACATAGTCGACATTCGTGACAGCCATTTCTTCAACGACATCACCACCATCGGCGACGTGCGCAACCAGCAACAGATGGACAGCGCCCTTGCCGGCACCGACCTTGTGATACTTCTCGCCGCACAGCACCGCGACAACGTGACTCCCACATCGCTCTACTACGACACCAACGTGGGCGGAATGCGCACCACTCTGCACGCCATGGAGCGCAACGGCGTGAAACGCATCCTATTCTTCTCATCCGTGGCTGTCTACGGCATCAATAAAGACAACCCCGACGAAACCTCGCCGAAAGACCCGTTCAACCACTACGGCAAATCGAAATGGCAGGCGGAGCAACTTCTGCAGGAATGGCACACGATGCACGCCGACTGGAACATCAACGTGGTGCGCCCCACCGTAACCTTCGGAGAGCGCAACCGCGGCAACGTGTATAACTTGCTCCATCAGATACAAAGCCGTCACTTCCTGATGGTTGGCAACGGTCGCAACCGCAAGTCGATGGCATACGTAGGCAACATCGTGGCCTTCGTGAAATTTCTCATCGACAACTACACATCGGGCTACAACGTGTTCAACTACATCGACAAGCCCGACTACGACATGAACCAACTTGTGCAACACGTGGAGACAGTGTTGCAGAAACGCTTGCCGGCAATTCGCATCCCCTACGCCATAGGAATGGCTGGCGGCTACTGCCTCGACGCGCTGGCATGGCTGCTGCGCCGCAAATTCGCCATCAGCGCCGTCCGCGTCAAGAAATTCTGCGCCACCACCGAATACGACGCCACACGCATGCAACAGACCGGTTTCAAACCGCCATACACGCTCGCCGATGGACTTGCACGAACTCTTGAATTCGAATTCATCCATCCCCGCGGCGACAAAATCACCTACGAAACGGAATAATCCCCGCCTAAGGTTGCTGGATTTTAGAAATTGCCGATATTTTAACACCATATATCGCTACGTTTTTAACGAATAATGCTATCTTTGCATATTGGATGAGTTCCGCCAAGCGGCAGTCCACACAGACTAAATTATTGAAATCATATTGAAATACGGAAATTATGCATTCAACGACACGAATTATACTGTTCTTAAGCCTGATTTTGCTCGTATCTTCCTGCAAGACATCGGAAAAGGTACTCTATCTGCAAGATGTGAAAGTAGACACTCCTGAAAAGATTGAAAACTCACAGGCAATCAAAATCGAGCCCAAAGACATGCTCTCCATTGTGGTGTCGAGCAGCGACCCTGCTGTGGCTAAAATCTTCAACCTGCCGGTATCAGCCACCCAGGCAGGAACCGAACGTGCCGGATATGGCAATTACTTGCTCGGATATGTGGTTGACAACGAAGGTTATATCGACTTCCCTATCCTCGGCAAAATCAAAGCTTCGGGCTTGAGCCGCTGGCAATTGCAGGAACAAATAACCCAGGCTCTCGCCGAAAAGAAGATGCTCACCGACGGACTTGTGACCGTAGAATTCATGAATTTCAAAGTGTCGATTCTCGGCGAGGTCACCAACCCGGGAACATACACCATAAACAGCGACAAAGTAACTGTGCTCGAAGCGATTGCCATGGCCAAAGACCTTACAATCTTCGGCGAGCGCGACCATGTGTACGTAATTCGCGAGGAGAACGGGCAGCGCAAGTCGTACCAACTCGACCTCCGTTCAGCCGACATCTTCAAGTCGCCAGCCTACTACCTGAAACAGAACGATGTGGTCTATGTGCAGCCTAACAGCGTGCGCGCCGGGCAATCGACCATCAACCAGAATGCGATGAAATCGGTGTCGCTCTGGATCTCAATCGCCTCGCTGCTCACATCAATAGGCGTGCTCGTAGTCAACATTGCAAAAGACTAATACGCAACATTAATACAATACCTCACCTTAAAATCACATGCAAACAATATCAAGCCAAGACCGCATAATGCACCGCAGTGCGCTTACGTTGCGCACATACATCCGTTGGATGAGGCGGTTCTACGGCTATGCCATAGCGTTTGTCGTGATTTGCGTGTTTGGGCTGAGCGCCTACAACTACTATGTCTCACCCGCGGTGAAACGCCAGTCGATGTTTGCAATGAAATATCTCGACGCCAACGTATTCACCAACCAGCGTTTCGGCGACGACCCGTTTGCCATCAAGCCGTTTGCCACAGGTCTGCAACTTGAGGACGGCATCCAGCTTGTCAAGTCGCAAGTGTTCTGCGAACAGATAGTCAAAGACCTGTCGCTCAACGTGACACAATATGAAATCCAGTCATTCGGCAAGCGCGTCGACCTTTACGGCAGCGAGCCTCTCGACGTTGCACTGAACATCCCCGACGACGCTTCGGCAAAAATAACCGCCCTCATCTCTGCCGACGGCAAAACAGCCACTGCGACAAGCCTCGAGATTGACGGCGACGACAAGCCCACATCGGCTGCCGACATTTCTCTCACAGCCACCCGTTTTACGAAAAATTACGCAGGCAAGAAAATAGAAATCAGCATAACTCCAATCGACAAAACCGCCCACCGCATAAGCAAAAGCATCGATGTGGTGCAGACGGCTCAATTCACCGACGTGCTGACTTGCACATTCTCCGACCATGTGGTCCAACGCGCCGACGACATTCTGAACGACATCCCATTGGTCTACGACCGAATATGGGCACAGTGGAATAGCAACGACGCCCAGAAATTCATCGACGCCGTCGACAAGCGTCTCGCCGTGCATACAGAGGCTCTCGAAAAAAACGAAGCCGGCATCGAGCAGACGCTGCGCAATGGAAACACTTCCAATATCAACCTCACCTACAACCAACTGCTGGCGCAGAAGGCCGCCGACACACAGTCGCTCGTAGGCATTGAGACTGAGATAAAGGCAACTGAGGCTGTGGCGTCGCAACTGGCAGCCGACAAAAATGCCGACCGCCCGATAGCCGCCGCTACAGATATCGCAAAAAGCATCGGACTGCAGAAAGCCGTGGCTGCATACAACGGAACCATAGCCAAACGCGAACATCTGCGCAAGAATGCCGGCACTGCCAACAACGCGTTTGCAGAAGTCACACAGCAACTTAAGGCTATGCACAGCGACTTTGAGGCTTCGGTGACAAACCATATCGCTTCGCTCCGCATCGAATGCGGCAAACTGAAATCGCGCATCGCCGCCACCGACAACCGTCTTGCCGACCTGTCGCACACACAGGCCGCCATCAACCGCCAGGCGCGTATGCACAAAAACATCGAAAGTCAATACTACTACCTGCAAGGCAAACGCGGCAACGACCCGCTCGCCATCAACAACATCTCGGAAGCCGTGCGCGTTGTGGCACCGGCATCGGGCACCGACGAGCCCTATCGGCTCACTCCATGGATAATCGCAGCCCTCGGCTTGCTGCTCGGCGGAGTGGTGATTCCTATCGCCGTGATTTTCATTGCATTCATCACCGACAACCACGTGCGCGACCGCTATGACTTCATCGGCATCAACATCCCCGTGATCGGACAAATACCGCTTCTTAAAAACGTCACATTCTCGCGACGCATGCGCATAAAGTTCAACTACGGACTAAAGAGCCTCACGCCACCCGACTTGACAAACAAAGATTTCGGCAAAGAGGCGTTCCTGATGCTACGCTCCGAGCTCGACCACCATTTGGAGAAATTCAACGACGTGCCGGTGTGCATCTGCACATCGTTCAACCCCGGCAGTGGCAAATCGTATGTGGCAATCAACACCGCCTCAGCCGAGGCTAAGAAAGGCAAACGCGTGCTGCTCGTCGACCTCGACATACGTCGCGCATCGCTCAGCAAGCGCATCAACTCGCCGGCGCACGGCGCAACCTCATATCTCGACGGATCGTGCACCGACCTCGACAAACTGATTGTGCACGACAAAAGCGCGGGAATCGACATCTTGCCGTCGGGCGCCATCCGCCCCAACCCGGCAGAACTGCTTGAACACGACTCCCTCGACGAGATGTTTGAACGCCTGCGCCAACGCTACGACTACATCTTCATCGACTGCGCTCCTATACAGCTTGTGACCGACACCAACGTGCTGGTCCGTGTGGCAAGCCACACCATCTTCGTGGCGCGCATCGGACTCCTCGACCGCCGCCAACTGTCGATGCTGAAAACAATCCGCGACAACAACGAGCTGCCAAACATGCTGTTGGTGCTTAACGCCGTAGACAACGATAACTAAAAAAATTTAATAAATCTATATCCCTATGAGAAAAATTACAATCCTAATTGCAACATGTGTTCTGTTTATCATGCCTTCATGCACAAAATCAAATGAAGACAAAGCAGAAGAGCTTATTTCTAAGTGCCTCAAAGAAAACATGTCATATCCTGACAGTTATGAGGCAATCTCAACAAAAGTAGACAGCTCTTTCGTGAAAGTGTCTACTATAATTGAGATTCTTGACCTCTCGGAAGATGTCTTCTCCGACATATCAAAAATAAGGGCAATCAAATCTGACATCAGCTCGGCACAGACGACTAAAGAAATCTACACCCCTACAGGGTTTTATGATTCTGCCCACAGACTTGGAGAATACAAACGAGCCATTGAGGAAATTTCCTCCAACACAGAAAAATTGAATCAAGCCCAATCTAAACTAATCGAAAAAATCAAGAATATTAAGAACGTAGTTGCCGGTTTTAAAGACCAAAAGCAGTTCTGCAATTGGGTTGTAGAGCATAAATTTCGCTATTCTCAAGACAAAGATGGCAACAAGGCTACCGAAGATATGATCTTTTACTGCGATAAAAATTTCGAGAATTGTAGAGGATGGACAGTTGATCAATTTAAACGAATATCATATTTTCTGAACGAATTAGTCGAAGCTAATTCCGACGACGAATTAATCGAGATTATAGGAAGCGCGGGTTATCTCTCAATGTATTGAGAAAATATTCGCACTTATCTTTGCACGCATTATCACAACAATACACTATCTGTCACAATTTGTGATTTTGGAAAAGCAGAGAATAGTGAACCTCCGCTGATTGCCACCAATTGGTCGCTCCAAACACCACAGAGTCTCCAATATGTCCTCTCCCATTATTCCGGGTTGTGACTAACAAATTTTTCAACAAAAATTTGGAGATTGGTTGCGGAAGCATTACTTTTGCAACCCACATATCACGTATGTGTCTCGAAAAAACATTGGGGATGACCGGTTTTGACAGCGTGTAGAGGTGGTATGTAAGCATGCAGAGCGATGATGGCTATGCTCTATAATCTCAGACATCAACAATTTAACTGGCGAAAATAACTACGCTCTCGCTGCCTAACCGAAGCACAGTAAGTTAGCTTTATTTCTGCCACAGTGGCAGAAACGAGACATCACCCGATTGCCTTGCTCTGAGACGTTTCGATAAGGTGGTGCTAATAAAATCGGAGCTGGGACGGCTTGTTCTCCGGTAGCTGTCCGAGATTTTAGGAGATAAGCCTTGGGTTGGTAGTTTTGATCCTGCCCACGGTCGAAAACCAAGTCAAAACTAAGCATGTAGAAAGCATATTAGTTCCACGTTTGGACGAGAGTTCGAATCTCTCCATCTCCACCCAAGTAAAATCCGATAAAACGGAACAAACACGAAACCGCTGACTTGCAGCCTAAAAGGAGTAAGTTGGCGGTTTTTCATTTCGTTTGATTCTGTTTTGTTATATGAAAAATAGTACACACATTTGCAGATGTGTACTGACCAAAAAAAATGTGTACAAAAAATGGAGATAAAACATAGTATATCATTCTTCCTCCCAAAGGTCTACAGCAGGACAGGCAAGGAGAGGGGCAGATAAGGCTCCGCATCCGGTGGAACGGGAACACCTACCAGGCGAACAGCGGCTACACCATCCAGCCGGAGAGATGGGAAAACGGGAGATGCAAGCGGAACGCATTCAATAGCCGGGGAGTGTCAGCCTCCGACATCAACAGGCATCTCGGATTCTGTTTCGGAAGTCTGAATCTCCTCGTCTTCCGTGTATTCCCCACCTATGCGCAGTTTGCGGCGGAGAACCGTCTTCGACTTGATTTTCTTGCCACCGAGGGCGCCTTTAAGGTATGCGCCGCGGACTATGGAAGTGATTTTTCTGCGTCCACGCGCTAAGACCTTATTAAAACGAGCGGAGCGCCTTTGGTTTTCCTTCTCTGTCCAATTCGCATAGCAACCGTTCTTCATTGTGGAAAACACATCCGGGGACAAAGACACGCCGAATTTGTCGGCAAGGCTGTCGGCGATTTCAGCGTCCGTCAATCCCTGCATGGCGAGGGCGAGGATTTCATCGTAGAAATCATCGGAATCGTAATCGAATTTCTTTGGTCTTGCCATTTTGTTGTTGTTTTATTTTGTTATTTTCAATTTGTTCTCTATATTTGCAGTGTGGATTGATGGTCGCATCGGTAGCGAGCAGCGTTAACAGCGGTGATATTGCGAGGTTCAACTCCTTTGCCTTTCCACTTTAGTAGGGGGTACGTTTGTATCTCCTATTTTATTTTGTCATATTGCCGCCCTCTCATATCAACTTTGTCAACAATACCAATCGAAGTTACGACATTGTATCTTCTTCCTTTAACGTTCTGGTTTGGCTCAATAACGACTTTCAAAACTTTGTTTGAAGCGTACTTAACCGAAGAAACGAAAACAAGCCTGTTCCTATTAGTGTCAATATAGACATTCTTTGGCTTCTTCACCGCAGCCTCCACCATTACTGAAGGAGGTATGCTATGTGGCAGGGATAGACACACCGGTAACGGAGGTGTACTACCGCGGCTCCGAACGAGTGGAGGAAACACGACCCAAATATGAATGCGTGGCGTCCCATACCGGACGGCGCACATTCATCTGCAACGCACTGACGATGGGCATACCGCCGTCGTTGGTGATGGAGTGGACGGGGCACAGCGACTACAAGGCGATGAAGCCCTACATCAAGATTGCCGACAAGGAGAAGGCGCGGGCGATGAAACTCTTCGACGAGCGGTAAAGAAAAAGGCTTCCGGGTGTCGGAAGCCTTTTTTCTGTACGCTGAGGGTATTTTTCCCACTTGCTTTAAAATAGTGCTTTTACTATAAATATTATCGAAAGAATTGCCACGGTAAGAATAATAGCCAGAATCATATTCCTCGTGCTATCTAAGGGTTCAACGTTTCCGTTACTTTCTGGGACGGAAACGTCTTTCGACAACTCCACACCATTGCGTCTCATTCACTCTTCCATCAGTCTGGACATTCTGTTTATATCGCTTGTCATCCTGAACCACTTCACCCAGGCAATAATGATAAATATAAGGGAGATGATTCCCATTAATACGTAAATAACCATAGTTGTATTTCATTTGTATTTTAGATTCTGTATTTCTTGTATTTCACCAGCCATTTCTTTCGGAAGTAAATAGCGAAAAGCACAGCGCCAAGCGCAAGTACTGCACCATCAGTTTGGCGAGATGCACGCCTCTATGGATGTGCTGTGTTTCCACAATCCGCTCATCCAACCTTTCCATTTTCTTAAAGAACTTTCTCATAATCGAAAATATTTAGTCTGCATTCCTTTGGATCAAGGAGCGGAGGAACTTGATTTCCTCGTTCTTCTCCTCCAAAGCCTTGTCCTTCTCTTGTATCCGCTCCTTCAGCAATTCGTTTTCTTTGGTCAGCGCGGTGTCCGTCATTGCCTGCGTGTTGTGGTTGGAGTTGTCGCCGATGCGCTGCACACGACCTGTCTCCTCCGCCATCTCTCGCTCGAGCTGTTCGTCTGGGACTCCTCTGCACATATCGCCTACACCACGCAGAAGCCATTCGGCGGAAACATCCCTAAATCTATGCAGGAAAGCCTTGATAGTGTCTACAGAAACCCTTGCATCTCCATTCAACTGCCTATTAACAGTCGCTTGCGGTAACCCGACCTCTTTGCTAAAGGCTGTTACAGACAAGTCATTCTTTTGTAACACCTCTTTAATGCGCTGATTAATATCTTCCGTGCTTACATTCTCCTCCACCCCAGACTGAATAGCCCGTAAAATTTGGTGTTTCGTAGTCGGAATAGGCTTGCCATACTCCCAATTTTGCACGGTCTTCTCTGACACTCCGACCATCTCAGCGAGTTCCCTCTGCGTAACACCTAATTTTAGGCGCAAATCTTTTATATCTAATCTGTTCATTAATACCGATGTAATACTTTTTAACTAAGGTATGAATAACATTTTTGGTAAAATATTTGGTGTACACCCAATATTCGGTTATCTTTGCATTGTGTTTAGTGCAAAACCGCCACCGAGCACAAAATAATAATGCAAAAGTACTAATAATAAACAATATAACAATAAAAATTATAAAAAATCAACGTAACAGAAACACTGAAGGCGCTGCAGGTGGGCGAATGGATGGTCTTCCCTTACCGACAGACATTCTCCAGCACCGTGCGTGCAGCAGCCTATACCATCAACGTCCAGAGCGAAGCGAAGTATAAGGTGTGGCATGTGAACCACGAGTTTTGTTGTATGGAAAATTTGGACTGTAGCAAAATTCTCCTCATCCATATACATCCAAGCCGACATTGTCGTCACGCATGTCACCTGTCTGCATGCCCCTTCTACAACCGCTCTTCGGCGGTAGCGGCATGTCGCCGTCGTCTCTGGTGGGCTGAGCAACCACAGGCTGACTTCTGGAACCGCGCTTCGGCGGTAGCGGCATGTCACCATTGTCGCGGGGTAGGCGAGCCAACCACGGGCTGGCTTCTGGAACCGCGCTTCGGCGATTTTAGAAAATATTAATTTGTGTTAAATATCAGATTCTCTATTGTTTTCCAAAAAAAATTGGCATAGCTTTACAGTGTACTAATCAACTAATACACTCAAACTGGTATACAAAAAAAATGAAAACTTATATGATGGAAATCAAGGAATTGAAATTTAGTTATGGCTTCAAAAAGCCTGACATTTTCAGCGATTTTTCGCTGACATTGCAACCAGGCGCGGTGTATGGACTGCTCGGCAAGAACGGAACGGGCAAGTCCACACTGCTCTATCTAATGTGCGGTCTGCTCCGTCCGAAATCAGGGTCGGTTACTTTCTGCGGCAGCGAGATGTCGCGCCGCCAGCCGTCAGCTCTTCAGGAGATTTTTATCGTTCCCGAGGAATTTACGCTTCCAGCCGTCACCCTCGCCCAATACGTGAAATACAACGCGCAGTTTTATCCGCGTTTCTCCAACGAGATTCTCAACAACTGTCTGCGCGATTTCGAGATGGACGGCAACCTGCGTCTCAACGAATTGTCGATGGGACAAAAGAAGAAGGCGTTTATGAGTTTCGCCCTCGCCACCAACACCCGTCTGCTTCTGATGGACGAACCGACCAACGGCTTCGACATCCCGTCGAAAAGCCAGATGCGCAAGGTGATAGCGTCAAACATGAGCGATGAAAAAACGATAGTCGTGTCGACCCACCAAGTGCGAGACGTAGAGAATCTGCTCGACCACGTGCTGATGGTCGACAGCGGCAAACTGCTGCTCGACAGCAGCTACGCCACGCTGGCATCCAAGCTCCTTTTCACCGACCAACCGATGTCGGAACCCACCGAAGGAGCCATCTATGTGCAGCCGTCACTTCAAGGCAACAGCGCAATTTATGCCAACCGCTTCGGCGACGAGAGCGTAATCAATCTTGAAACGCTGTTCAACGCAATGCTTGCCAACGGCGCCGCAATCAATGAAGCCTTAAATACTGACGACAATGACCGATAGGTTCAGCATAAAACGCTTCTGGACAATGCTCCGCCACGACTACGACCACAACATCGCATCGTGGATAGGACTGCCGCTCGGTGTGCTTGCCGGCGTGCTTGCCGGCGAGGCTGCATTCCTGATGGCCGAACACAGCACCGATGCCCACTACTTTGTCGAGACATTCGCAATAGTACTGAGGGCATTCTACGTTTTGGCGATGGTCGTGATGGGGTCGATGATGTTCGACAAGATGCAGACCCGTCATGGGCAGATTGCTTATCTCACGCTTCCCGCCACGGCATTCGAGAAATATCTCGGCAACTGGTTGGAGACGGTTGTGGCAACGTTCGGAGCTTTTGTTATCGGGATGGTCGCCGCCGACGCCGTTCGGGTGGCGTTCAGCATAATGCTCGGCAGCGATCCGCAATTCTGCGTGATGCTTCTGCCGCAAGCGTTTGTCAGCGACGTGCTACCATGGACGGCAGTAGTCGTGTGGCTTCAGTCGGTGATGATGATAGCCAGCGCGTTGTGGCGCCGCAAGACGATGGTCAAGGGCATTGCGCACCTTGTCGTCGTGGCTGTCCCGGCATATTTAGTGACCACATCGCTGCAATTGAGTCATTCCACCATAAATCTTTTGACGACGCTCTTAACCGTGGTCAACTATGTGATAGTTTACAAAATTTTTGCCAAAACTCAAATCAGATAAACAATTATGACAACTACAATAAACAGATTCAGCGTGCGGCGCCTGTGGGCAGTGGCTAAGCGCGACGCCGCTCTTGACTGGAAAACCAACCTCGCTCATTTTCTTGAGTTTGCCGGAGCGCTGCTTGCCGGACTTGTGATCATCATGCTCCCAGCAAAGACCGATGGAAACTCGTTTAATGTCATCGCCGACACCTTCTATTCGTGGTTCTCGTTGGTGCTCACTGTGGGTGGCCTCATCGCCGCCTCGTCGATGCTCAAACCTATCAGCGACAAGACAGGCAGCATCAGTCTGCTGACGTTGCCCGCCACCAACGCCGAGAAGTTTGTGGAGCGCGCTCTGATGGTCACTGTCGGCTACACTATCTCGGCGCTTGCCGCCCTCGTTGTTGTCGGTGTGCTCTATTATCCGCTCGCCTTTATTTTCGGCATCGACAGCTACGGGTCGCTGACGGCATACTGCACGCAGTCGTTCTTCGCCCCGACGTTTGATAATATCAATACGAAGGTGTCGGTTGAGAACCAAATCGTTGTTATGGCTTGGCAGTGGCGCGGACAGCTGCTCGCATGGGGCTATCTGCTGTGGATGCAGTCTCTGTTTGTGCTTGGCGGCACCGTGTGGCGCAAGTTTGCTTTCGTCAAGACTCTCGGCATAGTTCTCGTTTTGGGCATCGTCTTCTCGATTGTGCTGGTGCAGGCTTGGCATCCAGCCACGACGGAGGAGTTCTACTCGACCTATCCCGTGTTTCTCGTCACCACGGGCAGCCTCTGCCTCGCATTTGCAGTGGTCAATTGGGCAGTTGCCTACCGGTTGTTTGTCGGCAAGCAGATTGTTGAAACCAAAAAACGCCTGTTATGAACTTCAAGGAAAGCCGACCAATCTACCTGCAGATAGCAGACCGCATCATGGACGAGATTATGCAGCATGCCTATTCCGAAGGCGGCCGCATCCCGTCGGTGCGCGAATATGCGGCAACCGTTGAAGTCAACGCCAACACCGTGGTGCGCTCTTTCGACTGGCTGCAGCAGCAAGAGATAATCTTCAACCGCCGCGGCATAGGGTATTTCGTCAGCGAAGGCGCATGCGGCACAATCTCCAGACTGCGCCGGCGGGAATTTGAAGAAGAGGAACTTCCGGAAATGTTCCGCAAAATGCAGATGCTCGGCATCACTGCCGACGACATCGACCGTCTATACAAACAATTCATCGACTCTGGAAAATAACCAATTTATAATACACACAATGAATAAGATGTTTCTTGCGGCGCTGCTTGCCATTTCGGGCGGCAGCATCGCGACAGCCGACACTTTGCTCGGACGCGTGGCCGACAGCGAAGGCAACCCGGTTGAATTTGCAACCGTGGTGGCACTCAGCGCCAACCATGAGCAAGGAGGGGCCGTCACCGACAGCATCGGCAATTACAGAATCAACCTTCCGAAAGGACAATATAACGTGACATTTACCCTCGTGGGCTACGACAATGCCGAAAAGACAGTGACCGTCAGCGGAGAAACGCGTCTTGATGTCACGATGACAACAAATGCCGTGGCACTGCATGGCGTAGAGGTGAAAGCCTCAGCCATACGCCGTCTGCCCGACCGTTTTGTGGTCAGGGTGGAGGATATGCCAGCCGCCATAGGCAAAGACGGAAAGGAACTGCTGCAGGCGGCTCCCGGCGTATGGATCGACGACAAGAAAATCACCATCAACGGCAAGTCGGGCGCGAAAGTTATGGTCAACGACCGCGAGCTGCGCATGGACCAATCACAGCTGCTCACCTATCTGCGCTCGCTCAAGGCGGAGGACGTGAGCAAAATAGAGGTAATCCCCCAGGCAGGAGCGGAATACAGCGCCGACACCGCAGGAGGAATCATCAAAATCACTCTTAAACGCAATCGTGCCGACGGCGTGATGGGCAACGTGAGCCTCATCGGCTCTGTCAGCAAAACATCCGCGACGGTCACTCCTTCGGCATCAGTCAACGTGAAGAACGGCAAATGGACATTCAGTGCCAACAGCAATCTCTCCGCCTCTCCGAAATCCTATTTCGACACCGGCGAAACCACCGACTATGCCAACGGCGACCGATATACGACCGACACAAAGATGGACCTACACAAGTCGCTTTTCGGCTACGGCATGGCAGGCATTTATTTCGATCCCGACGCGCGCAATTCGCTGGGCATCGAGGTGGCTTACAACCAATTTCTCTCACCGTCGGACGTGACGACCAACGCGGCGTTCAACCACACCGACATAGGCATCGAGACGATGAACGGAAACTATATGTCGACATCGCGCCACAGGAATATCGATGCCACGTTCAACTACGTGCACCGGCTCGACTCCATCGGCTCGCAAATGAAGGTGATTGCCAACTACAACCACACAAAAGGACGCAGCGTCGCCGACAACCATCGTCATTCGGAGTTTCTCGCTCTCTCCGCCGATTCGATATCGACAAGCCGCGAAAACTCGGTTTTCGACGTGGTCAACGTCAGCTACGACTACGACAAGACATTCAACAGCCGCTGGAGTCTGTCGACCGGCTTGAAATACAACCTCAACCGTATGGACAACGACGCGTCATACCTCTATCTGAAAGACCACGAATGGCTTACGCCCGACGGACGCGACTATGACGTGGTGTTTAAAGAAAATATCTATGCCGCCTATGTAAAAGCCTCAGCCAAACTCGGACGCTTCATGGCGTCGGCAGGACTGCGCGGCGAACTGACCGACGCCAGCAGCCGCGGCAACATCGTAGCTCAGCGATATTTCGACTTGTTTCCAAATGCCAATGTCACATATCTGCTGTCGCCAAACGGCTCCAACGTGCTGACGGCACAGTACTCACGCTCCATAGCGCGCCCATCGTTCTGGGCACTCAATCCCGAGCGTCATCAGGTTTCCGACATGTTCTATCAGTCGGGCAACTCCGACCTGAAGCCGTCATACAGCGACAACGTCAGCCTTACCGGCGTGGTTAAATACAAATACTCGCTGACCCTGTTTGCCAACATCAACCACGACCAAATCATAAAAGCCTCGATGCCCGACAAGGACAACCCGAAAAACGTGCTGCTGACAATGGTCAACTTCGACAAGCAATATATGTTTGGCGCATCGCTCAATCTGCCGTTCCAAATCAAGGACTGGTGGATGCTGACAGCCAACCTAACATATCTTGCCAACGGCGAGCGACGCGAACAGAAAGGCAGTCTGACATACCACAACTTCCTGAACTGGTATGCCAGCTCCGGATTCCAGCTGCCGAAAGATTTCTACTTTGAAATCTCATATTACGGACAGAACAAAATCACGATGGGCGAAATTACGGTGACACCGACCCACAACCTCAACGCAAGTCTGAAAAAGTCGTTTGCAAAACGACGCTGGACAGCCTCGGTGGGCGTGGACAACATTCTCGGCCGCGGTGTGGATTTCTCGATCGACTCCGCCTCGGGCTACCACACGAAAAGCAAATTCAGCAACCCTGTGTCGTTCTCCTGCTCGCTCACCTACAATTTCAGCCTCGGCAAAGCGTTCCAGACGCGCCGCGTGGACAGCAACAACGACGCTTCCCGCCTGTCGAAGCAAGGCGGAATGGGAAAATAACACTATATTTGCGACATGAAAAAGATATTATTGATTATTGCAATGACAGTTGTGGGCATAAGCGCCCAAGCACAACTGTTGTGGAAAGTGAGCGGCAACGGCTTGCAGAAGCCAAGTTACATCTTCGGCACACACCATTACGCACCGCTGACGGTGCTCGACAGCGTGCCTCAGATACGCCAGGTGCAGAACGACGTGGAGCAGGTGTGCGGCGAGGTAGACATGCTCAACACACGCGACTTGCCTCGGCTGACAGCAGAGGCGATAATGCTGCCTCCAGGCTCGTCGCTCAACGACTTCATCCCCGACGCCGACCGCCCTACCGTCGACAAAGTAATGCGGTCGCTCATCGGCTTCGGACTCGACAATCCGGCAGTGCAACGAATGTGTCCGGCAGCGATAAGCAACCAGCTGATTGCAGCCATTGTAACCAAATATTTGCCAAAGGTGTCGCTCGACCAGCAGCTTGACACGTATTTTCAGATAAAAGCCGACAAAGCCGGCAAGAAAGTGCTTGCCCTGGAAACCGCCCAGGACCAGCTGAAGATGCTGTTCAGCCAACCGCCGGCACGTCAGGGCAAGATGCTCGTCTGCCTGGCAGAAAACACCGAATGGAACGCCTCGATAATCGAGATGGCTACCGACGCCTATATGCACCGCGACATTGAGACGCTGAAAGAAGTCACCAATCAGAAACTCGGCGACGACTGCGACTCTACCCCGGAGGAAGACGCCATGTTGCTCTCCGACCGCAACCGCGCCTGGATGGAGCAAATGCCAAAGATGCTTGCCGACGCGCCCACACTGGTTGTTGTAGGCGCCGCCCACCTTGTCGGCGACGAAGGTCTGCTCAGCCTGCTGCGGCAGTCGGGCTACACCGTCGATCCCGTAGACAAACGATAAACAAAAAACTCAAGCAAAAAAAGAATATGGATAATACATTGGAAGCGCGCGGCGTGGTGAAACGCTTTGCCGGACACACGGCCCTTGACGGAGTAAGCGTCGAAGTGCGCCCCGGACGGGTGTTCGGACTGCTCGGACCCAACGGAGCAGGCAAGACCACTCTCATAAGAATCATAAACCGCATCACGATGCCCGACGAGGGCGAAGTGATGATGGGCGGACGCCTGATGACCGACGCCGACGTGCGCCGCATAGGCTACCTCCCGGAAGAACGCGGACTTTACAAAAAAATGAAGGTGGGCGAACAGGCTCTTTACCTTGCCCAGCTGAAAGGTCTGGACAAAGCTACCGCCGAGAAACGCCTGCGCCAATGGTTCGACAAGTTTGACATCAATCCGTGGTGGAACAAGAAACTTGAGGAGCTGTCGAAAGGCATGCAGCAGAAGGTGCAGTTTGTAATAACCGTGCTTCACGAGCCGGAGTTTCTCATCTTCGACGAGCCTTTTTCGGGCTTCGACCCAGTCAACGCCGAACTGCTGAAAAAAGAAATCCTCGAGTTGCGCGACAAAGGGCACACCATAATCTTCTCGACCCACAACATGAGCTCCGTGGAGGAAATCTGCGACGACATCGCGCTGATAAACAACTCGCACGTGGTGCTCAGCGGCACGGTGGGTGACGTGCGCTCACGCTATCGCAGCGGCCTTTACAGCCTTGTGGCTGAAAGCGGCAGGATGCTTGCCGAAAACCCCGAGAAATACGACATCACGTCGATAAAGCAAGCCGGCGACAACGTGACATACACGCTGCGCAAGACGTGTGACGCAACAAACTCAGAATTCATAACAATGTTGTCGCAACAGGTGGAAATCCGCTCGTTTGCAGAGCAATTGCCAACAATGAACGACATATTCCTGCGCGCCGTAGGCGGTGTGGGCAACAATGACAAGGAGGAACAACAATGAAAAACAGAATCTGGATTGTGGCGCAACGGGAATATGCCACACGCGTGAAAAAACGCTCATTCATCATCCTTACAATACTCATGCCGTTCCTTATGGCAGCAATGATTTTCGTTCCGCTGCTGTTGTCGGTAATAGGCGACAGCGGACGCAAGACGGTGGCTGTGATTGACAACACCGGACTTTATGCCAATGCCCTGCAGAGCAACGACGACTATCTCTTCGTGCCCACCGACAAGATGACGCCGGCGCTGCGCTCCGACTCCACCGACGTGGCGGCAGTGCTGATGATTACCGACAATCTTGTCGACAACCCCACCGCCGCGGCAATCTATTCGCGCGACGAGGTGAAGCGCGACATGTCCGACTATATCAACAACGCCCTGACAAAGGCTGTGCAGAAACAGAAATTCGAACGCTACAACATACCTGCTCTCAACGAGATTGTGGAAGACGTGCAGACTCCCGTCGAAGTGGCGACGGTGAGATGGACCGACGAGGGCGAACGCGAGTCGATGACTGAGATATTCTCAGCCGTAGGAATGGTGCTCACCACGCTGATTTATTTCTTCGTGATGAGCTACGGCGCGATGGTGATGCAGAGCGTCACCGAAGAGAAGACAAACCGCATCGTCGAGCTTATGGTGTCGAGTGTGAAGCCATTCCAGTTGATGACTGGCAAAATCATAGGCATCGGACTTGTCGGAATCACGCAGATGCTCATCTGGGGCATGCTGCTCGTCGCTATTATAAGTATTGCCGGGGTGGTGAGCGGAGTGGCCATGTTCGACCCCTCGCAGGCCGCAGCCATCTCTGCCGCGTCGCAGATGCCCGACGCCGATTTGTCGATGCAGATATTGTCGGTGGTGTCGAGCCTTCCGCTCGCAGAAATCGCAGTGCTGTTCGTGCTGTACTTCATCGGCGGCTATCTTCTCTATGCCTCCGTGCTTGCCGGATTTGGCGCGGCGGTCAACGACCCGCAGGACACGCAGCAGTTTATGATGCCTATCGCCGTTATAATGCTGTTTGCGTTCTACGCCGGCTTCTACAGCGCCATGAATCCCGACGGACCGCTGGCAGTGTGGTGCTCGTTTATCCCGCTTACGTCGCCTATGGTGATGATGATACGCATCCCGTTCGGCGTGCCTCTATGGCAGGAAGCGCTGTCGGTGGCTCTGCTTTTCGGCACCGCGCTGGCATTGTCCTATCTGTCGGGCAAAATCTATCGCGTGGGCATCCTTATGTACGGCAAAAAACCGTCGCTGAAGGAAATGCTCAAATGGTTGAAATATTAAGCTGAAAAAAACGACTATGACCCAAGACGAACTATACATGCAGATGGCGCTTGCCGAAGCCCGTCAGGCTGCTGCCGACGACGAGGTGCCGGTGGGCGCCGTCGTGGTGTGCGGCGGAAAGGTGATTGCACGCGCACACAACCTCACAGAGACGCTGACCGACTGCACGGCGCACGCAGAGATGCAGGCCGTGACGTCGGCAGCGGCATATCTCGGTGGAAAATATCTTACAGGATGCACGCTCTACGTGACCGTAGAGCCGTGCTTGATGTGTGCCGGGGCACTCGGCTGGAGCCAGATAAGCCGCATTGTCTACGGCGCTGCCGACGACAAGCGCGGATACCACACCTTCTGCCCTCAGCCGTTTCATCCGAAGACAGAAGTGGTGGGCGGCGTACTCGCTGACGACTGCGCCGCACTGATGACGGAATTCTTCCGCCGCAAACGTTGATTTTTGCTATTTCTTCTTTTTCGACTTCTTGTCTGCCGGAGCAAGGAGACGTCGGTACTCTGCCATGTCGTTGAGCACCTTCACTGCCGCATCAAGTCCGTTGTCGCTCTTCATCGTCTGCACGATGCGTCCACGCTCGTAATAGTAGCGGCTTACGATCTCAGGGGCGAGAATCTCCTCTATCGCCTTGCGGTTGTTGTCAAGATCCTGCGACAGGTTGTGTTTCAGCAGTTTTTCCAACACGTCGAAGGCCTGCTTCGTAGAGTCGTTCATATAGCCCTCAATCTTAGCGGCATCGCGCAAAGCGGCAAGACCCGTTTCACACACCTTGTCGTAATTGAACCGTGCGGGGTCGATTGACCGCTTGAACTCGGCGAAAATGCTGTCGGTCACCACGAAATCCTCGGCAGCGCATATCGAAGGATGCTCGGCGCGGTACTTGTTGGCGAAGTCAAACGCCCAGTTGTCGGCAAAGATATTGTATGTCAGGCGGCTTGCCTTGCCCCAATCCACTGTCACGTCGGGCGTTATGCCTCCACCGTCGCGCACCTCGCGTCCGTATACCGTATGAAACACGTTGGTAAGGCTGTCGGGCGTGCGCTGGATGTTGCCGTCTGCGTCGCGGTGCGAATAGTCGATAGCTTGAATCAGGCGTCCGCTCGGAATGTAATATTTCGCGGTGGTAACCTTGAGCATATTGTCAAACGGCAGCGACACTGTGGTCTGCACCAGTCCTTTTCCAAACGAGCGGCTTCCAACCACCACGGCGCGGTCAAGATCCTGCATCGAGCCGGCAACAATCTCCGACGCCGATGCCGAACCGCCGTCAACAAGGATGCACAAAGGAATCTCCGTGTCGATAGGCTTCTGCGTGGTCTTGTAAATCTTCTCTTCCGTCTTCAACCGTCCCTTTGTGCGTATAATCTCCGTGTTTTTCGGCACGAAGAAGTTGGCAATCTTGATGGCACTCTCAACCAAGCCTCCACCATTGCCACGCAGGTCGAGGATAAGCGACTTTATCGCCTTGTCGCGTTTCAACGACAACAATGCGTCGCGCACCTCATCGGCTGATGTCTCGGTAAACTTGGTCAGCTGAATGTAGCCGATGCCGCCGTCGAGCGCAGTGAAGTAAGGCACTGACGGCATCTGGATTTTCCGGCGCACGATGTCGAACGTCAGCACGCTGTCCTGCACATACGGACGCTCCACCACCACATGCACTGTAGTGTTTGCCTGCCCCTTCAGATGGTCGATCACCTGCTTCGTGTCCCACGTGCGGGTGTCCATCGTGTCGATTTTCACGATGCGGTCGCCCGGGCGCAAACCAGCCAGAGCCGCAGGGCTGCCTTCGTAAGGGTCGCTTATCTGCACACCGCCGCCCTTGCGCATCATGATTACAGAACCGATGCCGCCATACTCGCCCGTGGTCGACATCGCCATAAAGTCGGACGCCTCTTCCGCTGAAATAAACTCAGTGTAAGGGTCAAGGTCGTTGAGCATCGCATCGATGGCGGTAGTCATGGCACGGTCTACATCGACAGAGTCTACATAACGCGTGTTCATCTCCTTAAACACTGCGTTGATCACAGAGATGTCGCGTGCCGTAGCAGCCATATCATTCTTCCCCGAAGCCGCCATAAACACCGACGGCGCGACAAGCGCCAAAAGCGCCGCCGCAACAAAATATCTTGATCTGATTTTCATTTTTAGTCTTGTTCTGAATTTGACCGCTAAATTACTGCTTTTTATGCAAATCCATTCCAGAAAACGACTGAATTTTCAATCTCCGGGAAAATAATCAACAAATCTCCAATCCAACACAGCCCACCGGCGGCGCAGCATGCGGTCAGATGGGGTTTCAACATTCCAACCAAGTTTTGCTGGCTCAGTAGAAATTTAGTGGGGATAAATTTTAGGCATCCAAATGTTATGCCG
>OLVX01001039.1_pt1 | contig 25205 bp, 26 predicted proteins | sample 1673271 | NCBI WGS metagenome assembly OLVX01 (sample SAMEA3178939, study PRJEB25190) | human gut metagenome | biome: human gut; feature: human-associated habitat; material: faeces | place: Austria | collected 2013
TGGCGTAGTCTCGATTTTTGTTATTTCGAGTATCTACTCTATGGGGAGCTTATCACAGCCGGGCGGTGTTTTTGTTTTGCCTGCGTGCAGGCACTGTGGTATCATGAACTCAATATCACATCATGGCATTTGATAAAGGAGGAAGAAGGATGGCAAAATATTCTCGTTGGTATCTCAATGGCGCCATGACACTGGGCTTGATTGCCTGCATGAGCTATTCGCTTCTTGGAGAAGTGCTGCATGAATGGCTTGGCACCGCGGTATTGGCATGCTTTGTCTGGCACATCTTGCGCAATCGCGCTTGGTTTGTGACACTTTGGCGCGGGCGCTATAACAGCAGCCGGGTTGCAGGAAACATCGTGGATGGCTTGATACTGTTTACCGTGTTGGGGCTAATTGTCAGCAGTGTCATGTTGTCGCGCTACGTATTGGGTTTTCTTCCGCTTTCGTTCCCCGAGGGCGTTGGGCAAACGCCGCACCAAGTCTGCGCTTACTGGGGATTTCTGCTCATGGCGGTGCACTTGGGTTGGCATGGACGCGCGCTGGCAGCCAGCGTGACACAGCGCGTTCAATTGCCTGCATGGTGTTGGCGCGCCGCTTTGCTCTGTGTTGTGCTGCTTGGCGCAGCTTCGGCGGCAGTGCAGCGTTTCCCAGCGCATCTTTTCATGCAGGTGCGCGGCTTTGAACTGGAAAACGGACTGCTGTTGTTCCTGATCGGTGAAGCGGCGCTCTTTGCTCTGTGCGCGTGCGCTGGCGCAGCCTGCAAGCGCTTTCTGCAAATGAAGAAAGGAGGTCCTGCATGTCATTGAACACCGAGCGTCTCATTCTGCGTCCTTGGCAGGATGACGACGCAGATACACTGTATCATTACGCCAAAGATCCGGCCGTTGGACCTATTGCTGGCTGGAATCCGCATCAAAGCGTGGCGGAAAGTCTGGAAATCATTCGCACCGTTTTTGCCGTGCCGGAAACGTACGCTGTCTGTCTGCGCGACAGCGGAGAGCCCATCGGCTGCATTGGCCTGCAAACCGGCGACGCCGCCAATCTGCCCCTGGCTTTTCGTGAAGCCGAGCTCGGCTATTGGCTCGGGCAGCCTCATTGGGGCCAGGGGATTATCACCGAAGCTGCCCGCTGCTTGATCGCCCATGCCTTCAATGACCTTGGCCTGCAAGCGCTCTGGTGCTGTGCCAACGATGAAAACGTCGGTTCAAAATGCGTCATGGAAAAATGCGGCTTCACCCATGTTCGCACCGAAGAACGCCCAGCCTTCACCTACGACCAAGATGGCTGGACCTTCACCGGCGACACTAGGATGGAGTATGTCGCCCGTCTAACCAAGGACGAATGGCACGCACAAGCATAAAGAAATATATGGGCAAATGATAGGTTTTATGATAAAATTTGCTTATGGAAAAAACGTTGAAGAAAGGGGACCCTTTTATGGGAGAGTTGGTAGATAAATATATTTTGCTTGCAGCAAGTGCAAATGCACCTAAAGAAACAGGTGTGCACAGTGTGTACAATGTAGTGAGCTTGAGTATGCTGGTTGATCGGGAAACACATTGTGTGTACAAAGCGAAAATCAATATGCCATCGGAACTCACGCAGGCATATTTTGTGGATATCATGACAGGATTTTGTGTGTTGGATGCACCAGATGAATTGTTCCAAACTATTAAAAAGAATTTGTTGATCCCTTCTGCAGGTGCCGTTATTCAGGCACTGAAAATGGCGTTTCAACGTTATAAGGACAAAATGAATGAAATTTGATTGGTCATTTTGAATTTTAATGGTTGACATATAAAAAAGATTGTGGTTTACTATAAGTGTTCAAAGATTATATGAAATCGCTGGTCAAGATGATTGACTGCGATCGGGGAACTTTTAATTGTTAAACCTGATCATGCGTGACCCGTGTGGTCGTTCCCTTTAACAGTGTGAGAAAGTTAGGACCCAAATACTTATGGAGACAAATGTCTTCGTGTGAGTATTTGGGTCCTTTTTGTTTCCGTATAATACTGAATCAATATTTTTTACGAATTAGGAGGAATTCAACATGGGATGCTGTAATGTATTAAGCCCACAGGAAGAACGTATTATCTATCACAAGCTGGCGAATCCTCGTCAGAGAACCAATGAACTGTTAAAGGGATTTCGTGATCAGAAACCACGTATTGATCCGCAGCGTGCAGTACTGTTCACAGAAGCGATGAAAGAGAACGAACAATATCCACTCAATTTGCGTTGGGCGAAAGCGTTCAAACACATTTGCGAAAACATCGACGTTGTTATTCAGGATCATGAACTGATCGTTGGGACCTGTGGTGGTCCTGGTCGTTATTCAATCCTTTATCCAGAACTGCGTGGCGGTTGGTATGAAAAAGGGCTGAAAGACACTCAGAAAAAAGATGCTTATGAAATCTCGGATGAAACGATTGACATCCTTTTGGAAAAGGTGGTTCCTTATTGGAAAGGTCGTACCAGTCAGGAAATGTATCTGGCCATCATGGATTCAGAAACGAGAGATATTATTTATGGAGACGACGACTATGGTTCTACTGGGATGATCCAAGATAATTCCAATGTTAGCTCTACGTTGAACTGGCCAGGAAATTATGATTATGTGATGGAACATGGGATGAGCCCACTTAGAGAAGAAGCTCAAAAAAGATTAAATGAAATCATGGCAAACACCATCAGTGAGGACTATGATAAGATTCCATTCTTACAAGCTGAAATTGAAGTTTGTGATGGGATGGAGACTCTTGCAAAGCGTTATGCTGACAAAGCGCATGAAATGGCTGCTGCTGAACAGGATCCAACCAGAAAAGCTGAGTTGGAACAGATCGCTAAAAACTGTGACTGGGTGCCAATGCATGCACCACGCACTTTCTGGGAAGCCGTACAATGTCAATGGTTTATCCAGATGGGCTATAAATTAGAACAGCAAAATGCCGGCGGTATTGGTTCTGGACGTATCGATCAGTACCTTTACCCTACCTATAAGAAAGATAAAGAAGCAGGACTTTTGGACGATGATAAAGCGCTGGAATTGCTCGATTGCCTGTGGATGAAAATTGCCAGCAATGTTATCTTTAATGCAACCAATGCTGGGAACTTCTGGGAAGGGTATGCGCACTTTGAAGTCGTCATGGTTGGTGGACAAACACCACATGGACAGGATGCAACAAACGAATTAACATATCTTGTTATTCGTTCTAAACGCGAATTACCAATCCCTTATCCAGATTTGGCTGTGCGTCTGCATTCTGGTTCGCCAACGAAACTCTTGAGAGCATGTGCTGAGTTGGTAAAGGATGGAGCTGGTTTCCCTAAATTCTTTAATGATGAAGAAATCGTTCCTTGCATGCTTCAAAATGGCTGCACCATTGAAGAAGCACGCAATTATTCACCTGCAGGATGCACCGAAATTCGTGTGCCAGAAAGAGACTGTTATATGCCATTAGGCGGTCATGTCAACTTGGCAGCTGCTTTGGAAATGGCAATGAGCGATGGCTGGGTGCATTTTGGCGGTAAATATTATGAGAAAAAGACCGATGTACCATTTGCACCAGAAGATATCAAGTCCTTTGATGATTTGATGGCAAACGTGAAGGCTGCCGTTGATTTCTACTACAAGCACTTCACAAAACGTCAGATTGCCATGGAATTGACGGATCCTCAGCGTTTGGCAGCACCATTTATGTCGATGCTCCATCCGGTTGCGCGTAAAGCAATGATGGATATTCACCAGAGAAACATTCCAGGTGGTGTTTATCATGACACTGGTAATGCAACATTTAATGGTTTTGGTACTGTGGCCGAATCTTTGGCAGCAATTAAGAAAGTGGTCTTTGATGATAAAAAGATCGACTTTATGACATTGAAAGATGCGCTGGCTAAGGATTTTGAAGGCTATGAAGTCATTCAGCAACTTTTACTCAATGCACCAAAATATGGGAACAACGATCCATATGCTGATGGGGTGGCAAGAGATCTTGACGCAGCAATTTTGGAAGTATCTCAGCACTATACAACGACCATTGGTGTTCAAAAAGTAAAATATGTGCCAATTACCGCACACGTAGGGATGGGCCACAAGACCATCGCTACAGCCAATGGGCGCCATGCTGGCGTGGCTCTTTCTGAAGGGATTTCGCCAACTCAGGGTTCCGATGTAGAAGGCCCTATTGCAACACTCACATCTATCAGAAATGCAATGAGCCGTGAATATTCTAATACGGCATCTCGTTTGCTGAATATGAAGCTGAGCCCACAGGCAGTGGCTGGAGAAAAAGGTACTCAGAACTTGGTACAACTTTTGAGAACCTGGGTAGACCTTAAACTGTGGCATATTCAGATTGCCGTGGTTAATCGTGAAACACTGCTGGCAGCTCAGAAGAATCCGGAAGATTATAAGAACCTCATCGTTCGTGTCGCTGGTTATAGTGCTTACTTCACCGAATTGAGTCCAGGTCTCCAGACTGAGATCATCAACAGAACCGAACACGAAATGGCAATGTAAGGACACTCTGAAAAGCCAGAGGCTGTCGCTTTGACCCTAGCCTCTGGCTATTTTTGTAAATGATGGGAATGTGATAAGTATGGAACATTTAACAGGAAGAATATTCAACGTTCAGCGTTTCTCCATTCATGATGGCCCAAACATTCGTGACTTGGTGTTCTTCAAAGGCTGTCCGCTGCGCTGCGCGTGGTGCTCCAATCCGGAGTCGCAAAGCTTCAAAAAACAGATCGCCTATAAAGAAAGCAAATGCATTGGCTGCGGCGCATGCATTGCCAATTGTCCGCAAAAAGCACTGCAGCGGCGGGACGATGGCAAGGTCCTGGTGGATAAAAGCAAGTGCGTAGACTGCGGCACCTGTGTGAAGGTATGCTGTGCGCAGGCTATGCATGTTTTTGGTGAAGACTATACGGTAGACGAACTTTTTGAAAAAGTATACCATAACAAGATCACATGGCGCAGCAATGGCGGCGTGACCTTGAGTGGCGGAGAAGTGATGTCACAGGCAGATTTTGCAGCAGCTTTTTTAAAGAAGAATAAAGAAGAAGGCATTCATACGGCAATCGAGACCAGTTTGTATGCACCATGGGAGACGGTGCGCAAAGTTATCGCACAATGTGATCTGGTTTTTTGCGATTGCAAATTCTTTGATGCTGATTTACACAAAAAATGGACGGGAGTAGACAATACGCAGATTAAGGAAAATATCTTACGCATTAAACAAGAGTTTCCGGATGTTGATTTGATCGTGCGAACACCTGTGATACCAGGCATCAATGATGATGAAGAAGAATTGCAGCATATCGTGGATTTTCTTAAACAAATTCCTGGCCTGACAGACTATGAACTGCTGCCATTTCATAACTATGGCAGTTCCAAGTATACGCAGCTTGGTATGCCATATGATTTATCAGAAAAGGAAGCGCCGGATAAGGATGTCATTCTAGCATTAAATAATCGTTATCGTCGGGAATTGGGGCTGCCGGAACAATGATTAGGTAGAAAAGACTGTGCAACGCGTAGGGGGTTATAGTATGAGCACGGTGCATAAAAAAGTAAATTTTTCAATTTTAAACTATATCCTTGTTTTATTTTTTATGTTTGGCTTTCGCTTTTTACCACCTTTTGGCGGATTAAATGAAATCAGCATGCAGGTTATAGGTGTTTTTGTAGGCGTTATTTATGGCTGGATTACACTCAGTATTGGTTGGCCGTCCATTCTGGGTTTGGTCGCTTTTGGCTTAACAGATTACGTATCAATGTCAGACTTGTTGGTCTCGGCTTTCGCCAGTCAGACGGTTGTTATGATTATGGGATTACTGCTATTGGCGGCATTTATCCAGCAAGCAGGTTTGACGACAATCATCGTAGACTTTTTGCTTTCTCGAAAAAGTGCCAAAGGACGTCCTTATGTAGTATTATTTTATTTCTTGTTGGCTGGATTTATTGCTGCAATATTAAGTCAACCATTAGCGGTTTTGGTCATATTTTTAGAGCTGTTTTTGGAGATTATGAAAAAGACTGATATCAAGCCACATAGTCGTGCCGTCCCAACATTCTTTGTGGGCAGTGCTTTTGCTATTGTTATTGGTGATATTTCACTGCCGTTTAAAGGTTGTGCTATTTTAGGCATAGGTGCATATTCATCCATTACAGGAGAAAATCTTGATTTCCTGCGCTATATACTATTTATGATGCCGATGTGCTTATTGACCATTGTGGCGTATGTATTGTTCTGTAAGTTTATTCTCCGCATCAATTTGTCGGGCCTTGAAGATTATGTACATGACACCAGCAAATCTGCAACGATTACATTGCGGCAGAAGGTATCCTTGGTGGGCGTCATTCTTGCAATGGCGATGTTATTGGTACCAAGCATTTTGCCGGATTCATGGGCAATTACGCCGATCATTACAGGTTTAGGCCTTGGTGGGTTAACGTTATTCCTGGTAGCCATCTTGATGATGATTAAAGTGGAAGGCAAACCATTGATGGATCTTGGAGAGATTGCCTCGCAATATCCATGGAACGTTTATTTTGTTATTGTGGTTCTCCTGCCATTGGCAGATGCGTTGTCATCCGATGCAGTTGGACTCAAGCAGCTGTTGTCGGCTGGTGCGACCTCGTTGCTGTCAGGCTTGCCTGGTGTATTAACGATTTTCTTAGTGGTTCTCATTTCGGCGGTGGTGACAAATTTTGCGAATAACATGGTCGTTTGTTCCGTTTTTGTGACAATCATTTGTTTTATGGGTGATGCGTTGCCATTCAGTACAGCGGTAATGAGTTGCCTGGTGATTCTTGCAACCAATTTATCAATGTTTTTCCCGGCAGCCAATCCGATGAATGCAATTATATTTTCTCAGAAAAATATTGTAACATTTAAAGCAGAATTTACTCATGGTTTGATTTCATGCGTATTTCTATGTGTGGTAATTTCAGTTGTTGGCTTCTTTTATGGGTCACTCATTTTTTAAAACTCCATGTTGAACAAAGAGGTGGTTAGTGATGAAGTGGAAAATGATTCCAATTCATACAGGAACATTGTGTTCCCATCATGAGAATTTGGTGTTTGGGGCACCGGTAGAAAATATAGATATTCCTTGTATTGTATGGCTGCTGCAAAGTCAGGAAACTGGCGAAGTGATTTTGGTTGACGCTGGGCCAACCGATCATCTCGATTGGGCAGCAAAGTATCATGTTCCGCTGAAGCGTGATGACAATCAGACGCTTGAAGCAGGCTTAGCGCGTTATGGACTTTGCCCAGAAGACATTCACACTGTTATTGTCTCACATTTGCATTGGGATCATGCTTATGGACTGTTGAAATTGAAAAATGCTGAGATTATTGTGCAGCGTGCAGAAATATGCAGTGGCAGCTGAACCTCTGGCAGAGGCCAAGAGATTTGAGGCTGATATCAAAACGGTAATGCCATATTTTCTGCAATGTTGGCCACAAATGACGTTTATTGATGGTGATACAGAAATTCGTCCAGGTATAAAGGCCATTTTTCTTCCGGGACATTCTCCTGGTTCTCAGGGGGTGCTTGTGGAAACAGAAAAGGGCAATTATATCATGCCTGCCGATCTGATCAATCTCGAAGAAAATTGGAAAGAACGTAAGATATGTGGTGCTGGGACGAGCCTTGATCAATGCAGAGCATCGTTGGACAAGCTGGAACACCTTGTTGCTGAGACTCATGCTGTTGTTCTGCCTAGCCATGACCTTGTATCTTTTGACTTACTGAAATAAGAGGTGAATAAAAAATGACGACGAAAACAAAGGAATTATCGCTTGGAAAAATATCGCCATTGTATGTGTTTCATGTGGTTTTAACGTTGTTTTTGTTTTTTGGTTTTCAGTATCTGCCGCCAGTGTTGGGGCTGGAACGTATCGGAATGGCGGTTGTTGGTATTTTTCTTGGCATGTTGTATGGCTGGATAGCACTAGGCACGTTTGTATGGCCATGCTTGGTAGGGATGCTTGCACTGGCAGCCTGTGGCTATGATTCTATGAACAACCTGTTTGCAATCAGTTTTGGGAACAACTTGATTCCGTTTTTGATCTTTATTTTTGTGTATGTTATTTTCTTGGAAAAAGCGGGCGTGTGTACGCGCATCAGTGATTGGTTCTTGGGGCGTAAGATTGTCGCAGGGCATCCGTGGATTTTGGTTGCATTTATATGTTTGTCGGCGTATGTGATGGGGATTTGCACGTATTCTTATCCTGCAGCGCTGATCCCATGGGCCATTTCTTATTCAATCTGTGATGAAGCAGGGTATAAGAAAGGGGACAAATTCCCGGCGATGCTGGTGTTGGCCATTTCTGTTTCTGCTTTTTGTGGTTATACAGCACTGCCTATCAAGCCAACGGCTGCGTTGGGGTTGGCGCTGCTTGATTCAGCGACTAATGGTGCATATACCATTAGCTTTGTGCAGTATTGTGCGTTTATGATTCCAATGACGCTGCTGTCGATCGTGGTATTCCTTTTGCTGATGCGTTTTGTGTTTCGGGTGGATGTCAGCAAACTAGCGAACATAGACAATCAACGCTTTGCAGATGCAAGCCGTAAACCGATGTCACGAATGGAAAAAGTGGCGTTTGGATCTATGGTGGCCTTTATTGTGATGATGTGTCTGCCAACTTTGCTGCCTGCGGATTGGGCGATTACGAAGCTCTTTTCTGGCTGGGGCATGAATGGTCCGTTGTTTATTGTCTTTATCGTTTTGGCCATTTTTATGATTGATGGCAAAGAAATTCTTGATTTTTCAGAAGTGGCCAATTCTGGACGCCTGAACTGGAATGTTATTATCATGACAGCAGCGTGCTTCGCTGTGGCAGAAGCAATTGGCGATGAAAATGTTGGCATTATGAATATTGTATTTACCGCAGTAGATCCTATTTTGGATAAACTGTCTCCATCATTATTCATTATTCTGTCGTTTGTATTGATGTCTGTGATGACACAATTTTTGCATAACCTTGTGCTGTGCTCTGTGATGACACCAGTGCTTGTGCAATTTGCACTGATCATTGGTGTTAATCCAATCTATGTAACGATTATATTGATCTATTCATTTAGCATTGCGTTATGTACACCAGCTGCATCGGGCATGGCGGCCATGACCCATTCCAATGAGTGGACTTGGACCAGTTTGTGCTATAAAGCGTTGTGTTCACACTTTATTATTTCTTTAATCGTGATTTCGGCGATATTTGTACCAATTGCGATTTTCTTGTCGTGATATTTTCGACAAACAAAAAACGGCGGCAAAGTCGTTATGGTTAAACTAACATTTAGAAAAGGAGTTAATAGATACAATGAAAGCAGCAGTTTATGAAGGAAATCATACGTTAAGCCTGAAGGAAGGCACGATTGAAAAACCTGGAAAAGGTCAGGTGCGTTTGGAAATTGCTTATTGCGGCATTTGCGGGTCGGACTTGCATGTGCTCTCTGGTTCGGAAGATGCGCGCATGCATATTCCTTCGGTCATTGGGCATGAGTGTTCCGCAATAGTGGCCGAAGTGGGCGAGGGCGTAACAGGGTATCAGGCTGGCGATCATGTGGTTGTGATGCCTGTGGACGCGTGCGGACAGTGTCAGGCGTGCAAGGAAGGATTGCAGCATGTGTGCCAGCATTTGAAGGTGCGCGGCATTGAAACCCCTGGGGCTTTTCAGTACAGCTGGACAGTGGATGCGGATGCTTTGTTCAAAATCCCGGACAGCCTCGATTTGAAGCATGCTGCGCTGGCAGAGCCGCTGGCCATTTGCTGCCACGTGGTCAAACGTGGTCAGGTTAAGAAAGGCGACTACGTCGTGGTCATTGGCGGTGGTCCGATCGGCTTGATGACGGCTTTGGTGGCGAAGGCCGAAGGCGCGCGTGTGGTGGTTTCTGAGGTCAACGAAAACCGTGTCAATAAGGCCAAGGCCTTTGGGTTGGACGTGGTCAATCCAATGAACACCGATGTGGTGGCTTACGTGCAGGCAGAAACCGATGGTGTGGGCGCCGATGTGGTCTTTGAAACCTCTGGTTCCCAGCCGGGCGTTGATACGATGGTGCTGCTGCCAAAGGTACATGGGCGTGTGGTGCTCGTAGCCATCTATGGCCATCCAATGACGGTGGATTTGAAGCAGCTGTATTATTATGAAAAGGATCTCACCACGGCACGCATGCAGGATCCAGAGGACTTTGCCAAAGCGGTGAAGCTGTTGGACGAAAAAGCCTTTGATCCTGATCAGATCATCACCTCGGTGCTGCCATTGACGGAGATTCAGGAAGGGTTTGCGCGCTGCAGCGACCGTGCCGGTCATGAGGTGAAAGTGGTCATTGATTGTCACGTAGAATAAACAAGCAGTAACAAGGGGGGGCTTGTCATGAATGCGGCGTCGGCGGTGCTGTTCTTTATACTGGTGGCCATAGGTTTTACAGTGACAGGCATTGTAGGCTTTGGGGCCAATGTGTTGATGATGCCGATTCTTTCGATGGTGTTTCCCATTCAGGATTTGGTGTTGATTTTTGCGCTGATTTCCTTTGTCAATGCATCGTATCGGATGGTGGAAAGCCGCCGCGGCATTCTTTGGCGGCCTTTTGCGCGCATGGTGTTGATCAGTATGAGCGGCACGGCTTTGGGCCTTTGGGTATTTCGCTTGCTGCCGGAATTGTGGCTGAAGCTGCTTTTAGGCTGCTTTGTTGTAGCGATGGCGGTGTATCACCTGGCGATGCATCGGCGCACCGCGCAATGGGCTGGTTCTTATGCTGATTCTCGTGTGCGTCACTTTTTGTATCAAGTGCTGCTGTTCGTTGGTGGTTTTTTGCATGGGTCTTTTGTTTGCGGGGGGCCTATGTATGTGATTTACTGCAACCATTACTATGGCAGCAATCGCGCGCATTTTCGCGGCATGCAGTTTGGCATCGTTTTTGTCAACAGCGTGTTGATTATGCTCATCAACCTTTGGCATGGTGCCTACACAAAGGCTTTGATTGTGCCGAGTGTGTTGGGCATTGCCGGCCTATTGGCCGCGTTCTTCATCAGCGGCGTTTTGATGAAACACCTTCGTGACACCACCTTTTACGTGCTGGTGCAAGTTGTGCTGCTGCTTTCTGGTGCCAGTTTGTGCTGGCAGTCGGCAGCAAAACTGCTTATTTAATGAGGAGGAGCCAGAACAATGATTAGAAAACCATATGTGGAAGAAAAAACACAGGTACAGCAAGGCGAAGGCACCATTACGTTTCGCCATATTCTTACAAAAGACGAGCTGTATGGTCATGGGCGGATGTTTGCAGAAATTGTCATCCCGCCCGGTGCGTCCATTGGCAAGCATCGCCACGTGGATGAAACAGAGCCTTACTATATTTTGCAGGGCGAAGGCGTGTACCACGATTCGGACGGCAGCGAACACGTCGTTGTGCCTGGAGATGTTTGTGTGCTGGAAGTTGGCGCAGAACACTGGATTGAGAACCGCGCCGATCAGCCGCTGCATTTCATTGCGCTGATTTATAATGCAGCAGGCGTTTTGAATCAATAACTGTTTGCAGCGCAGAGAAACCTGCGCTGTGCAGGTTTCTCTGTATCAATTGAACGAAAGAGGATTAAATTTTATGGAAACCATTCAAGTGAAAGTATTGGACTTGGGCTATATGACCTTCTACAAAAAGGAACTGGTGCGTACCAATGATGATAAAGAGATGATTTATTCACCAGCATTGGCCATTCTCATTAAGCACCCAACTGCCGGCTATATTCTTTACGATACGGGCAATGACGATGCCTGGCGCGACAGCTACACCGACCACATCAAGGAGGTGTACCCGATCAGTGAATGCTTGACCATCAAAGAGGCGCTGGCAAAAGAAGGCCTGACACCAGAGGACATCGATGTGCTCATTCTATCTCATTTGCATTTTGATCATGCTGGGGGCATGAAGTATTTTGCCAATACCAAAGCTGGCGCGCATACATTGGTTGCTGGCGCTGAGTTGGAAGAGGTTCAACAGTTGCTCGCCGAACGTGACGACAAGACCAGCGGCGCCTACATCGGCAAACTTTTCCTGGATTTGCCAGGCGTGCATTACGAAGCCGTTGCCGATGGTGAAACCGAGTTGGCAGAGGGCGTCACCCTGTTTGTGCAGCATTGCCACACGGCTGGGCTGATTGGGATGAAGGTGCAGCTGAAAGATCGCCTGGTCATCTTTACCGGGGACACGGTTTACACGCAGGAATCCTACGATGCGGAACTTCCTCCTGGCGGCAGCATCAACAAAACCGACAGTGAGTTTATTGACAACCTGCACATGCTCAAAGATATGCAAAAGCAAAGCCAGGCAGAGGTGTTCTTTGGCCACGACTATGACCAGGCGCGTGCTTGGCAGCGGCAAGGATGGCTGCAGTAAGCGAGCGCTTTAACAAGACAGCGATGCTCCGTAGAGACATCGCTGTTTTGTATGTGTTTTGGATGGTCACAGGCATAAAAAGTATTTACGATTTGACTATAACCATTGGCTGAAAAATGGCGTATAATGAAACCAGTGTAAACATATGGAAGGGGATAAATCATGTATCCAGAAACAAGAATGAGAAGATATAGACGCAACGAAAAGATTCGCCGCATGCTCAAGGCGTATCATCTTCATGCAGAGCAGCTGATCTATCCGATCTTTGTCGTTGCCGGTGAAGACAAGATCGAAGCAGTGGATTCCATGCCGGGCGTGTATCGCTTCAGCTTGGATCATCTGCTGGAAGAAGTGAAGCGCGCAGTGGATGCTGGCGTGCAGAACTTCATTCTTTTCGGCATCCCAGCTGAAAAGGACGAAGTCGGCAGCGGTGCTTACGCTGAAGACGGCATTGTGCAGGAAGCGCTGCGCCTGATTCGCGCCAACTATCCAGATGTGGTGCTGATCGCCGACTGCTGCTTATGCGAATACACCAGCCACGGTCATTGCGGGATTGTCAAAGATGGCCAGATCCTCAATGACCCAACGCTGATGCTCCTCGCAAAGACGGCTGTTTCTCAGGCTGCCGCTGGCGCCGACATCATCGCACCATCCGATATGATGGACGGCCGCATTGCTGCGCTGCGCGATGCCCTCGACGATGCTGGCTATGAAGACGTTGCCATCATGAGCTATGCCGCTAAGTTTGCCTCTGCATTCTATGGCCCATTCCGTGATGCAGGTGGTTCTGCACCACAATTCGGTGATCGCAAGACCTATCAGATGGACCCAGCCTGCAGTATTGAACAGGCTGTTCAGGAAACCGAGCTGGATGTTCAGGAAGGTGCCGATTACATCATTGTTAAGCCAGCCATGGCTTATCTTGACATCATGCGCATGACCCATGAACAGTTCCTGCAGCCAGTGGTGGCTTATCAGGTCAGCGGCGAATACGCCATGATCAAGGCCGCTGCTCAGAACGACTGGATCGATGAACGCCGCATTGTTGAAGAAGTCATGACAGGCTTCCTGCGTGCTGGCGCACAGATGATCATTACCTACTATGCCATCGATTTGGCAAATTGGCTGAAAGAAGACTGAGCGTAAATAGTAAAAAACCGTCGGACGACGATGAACTGCACCCCATTTGTTAGACAGTATGATATACTGGATAACAAGTGGGGTGCTTCATTATGCCAAAAGGAATACCAAACAAACGATACACGCCGGAATTTAAGAAACTAGTGATTGAAACGATGATGGCGGAAAAACTGAGCTACTGCGAAACAGCAAGACAGTTTGAAGTAAGCAGCGATACTCGAATCAAGGACTGGGAGCGAATATACCTAACGGAAGGACCGGAAGGCTTTGCAGTAGAGCGACGTGGCCGTGGAAGTAAGGGCCGTCCCAAGAAACTGCCCACAGCTGTGGAAGAGGACTTACTGGCCGAGGTGCAGCGGCTGCGTGCGGAGAATGAATACCTAAAAAACTTGCAAGCCTTGGTTTTGGAGAGAGAGCGACGCCAGGGGAAAAAGCCCAGGTAGTCCAAAAACTAAGGCCAAAATATGCTTTGCCCCTCCTTCTTGAAATCGCTCAACTGCCTCGTGCGACCTTTTACTACCACCTGAAACGCATGCAAAAGGCAGACAAATATGCTCAAGAAAAAACAGAAATTGCCGCTATCTATCACGAAAACAAAGGAAGATACGGTTACCGGCGTATCACAATGGTGCTTCGTAGCAGAGGGTTTCTCCTGAACCACAAGACTGTCCAGCGGCTTATGAGAGAACTGGGCTTGGTTTGTCGTGTCAGAATCAAGAAATATCGTTCTTATAAAGGAGACGTGGGCAAAATTGCCCCTAATCTGCTGAACCGGGATTTCCATGCAGAGAAGCCAAACCTGAAATGGGTCACTGATGTGACGGAGTTCAGCCTGTTTGGCCAGAAACTGTACCTTTCTCCCATTCTGGATTTACACAATGGGTATCTGATTACCTATACAATTTCTGAACGTCCAGTTCTGAAGATGGTAACCTCCATGCTTAATAAGGCTTTTGAAAGCATACCGGATGGGACAGATCTGATTCTCCACTCAGACCAGGGCTGGCAATACCAGCATAAGCAGTACCAGCAGATGTTAAAGTGCAAGGGTATCCGGCAAAGTATGAGCCGCAAAGGGAATTGTCTGGATAATGCTGTGATGGAAAATTTCTTTGGCCTGCTCAAAAGCGAGTTGCTGTATCTCCAAGAATTTGAATCTGTTGAACACTTCAAGCAGGAACTTCTGGACTATCTGGACTACTACAACAACCGCCGCATCAAAGCAAAGCTAAAGGGCTTGCCGCCTGCAATTCACAGACAACAAGCCCTTTCAGCTGCTTGAACAATTTTTGATAGAAATATTGTCTAACTTTTTGGGGTCACTTCACTGCGACACGCTGTTTTATTTTTCTCTTATCATCACGGACAACTAAAGACGCCTTCCGCCCACAAACAGCCGCCGCAGGTCGGATGCTGATTGCCGGTGCAGTCTTCACGGTTTTCTGCAAAAGAATCGCAGTGTCCGCAGTAAAGGCATGGTGAAAAATCAAAATCATCAAATTTACGGCGAAACGTTGCGTATGCCTCGCTGTTCCAAATGGTCTCCAAATCTTGCTGCTTGATGTTGCCAAAGCTGCAGCGATAAATCTTTCGCTCAACGTTGTCCATGTAGGTTTGCCCATTGTGCAAAAGCGCCATGCATGGGCAGACCTCGCCATCGCTGCTCACAAAGCACATGCCCTCACGGATGAATTTGCAGTAATTGCTTTTGCGCACAACCGGTTCGCCGTTGAACGACAAGATGAAATTTTGTTTCGCCAGCATTTTCGACACAGCAGTTGAAACCTCTGGAATGTTCATGTCAAAAAACGGCATGTCAACTTTGGGCAGGTCATTACCCTGCGCTGGCGCGTAAGCATAAGTGATGCGGTTATAGAGCATCTCCTCGCGCGACGAGGCATCGGTTGGATAAATATTAGAAAGATTGACCTCATCCACACGATGCTGAGCAATGAAAACCGGCAGCTTCGCCAATTGATACACGTTACTTTTCATCGCCACAAAGGTAATACCCAGACGGATCGTGCTTTTCTGATCCTGACGCATGCGGTTAAAGCGCCGAATGTTCTCCAAAACCTGCTTTGACCGCGCATGTCCAGAATGCGCTGGCGATGCTGCCGCAGCAGACACGTCCAAATCGTCTATTGACACCCAAAGCTGGCTCAGCCCCGCATCAATGAGCGCACGAATCATCTGCTCATCCAACAAGGTGCCGTTGGTCAAAAGCTGCACCTGCGCACCCGTCGCCGCAGAAAGCGCCACCATCTCAACAATATCAGGATGAAACAAAGGCTCTCCCTGACCACCGAAGAACACCGTCTCCACCGAACTTGGCATCGTGGCTAAAACATGTTTCACCTCAGCCAAACTCAGTTCTCCAATCGACTCATTAAACCACGTATTGCGAAAACACATCTTGCAATTGAGATTGCACTTTGTGGTAGGTTCAATATAGAGTTTCTTCAACATAGGCATTCCTCCTTGATTTATTTTTGCTTATCTAAAAAATAGGCGCTGACCAAGACAACGGGCACTCACTTTCGCGTCAGCACGACGACGTTTTCGACATGTGTATCACTGTCCAAACTCATTTCCATATCTTCCTCAATAATCGGAAGCTTGAATTTGATGGATTTGAGCCACTGACCGTTTGGCTGTCGTTCCTCATAGATATGGATTTCAGAAATCAGCGATTCCATAATCTGTCGCTTCTCCTGCTCGTCCATGACAGCGTACAGCTTTTCAAAATAAATCAGCACTTTGTAGATATTGTCAGCAGTGAGTTTTTCTGCTTCTATTGCCATTTTCTTTGCTCTGGCTTCAATCAACAGATTCTCCGTATCCTCTATCTTATCATACATTTTATAAAGGCGATCATCAAGGTCTGCTTTACGCTTGATGTAGTGCTTATCATCTGGGTCAAGGGTATCAATCTCATCAATCAAACGGGACTTCGTAGCATAGCTCTGACGAAGCTGTTTTTCATAATTGGCAATCTCCTGTTCAATGGCGGATGTATCTATCTTCATATTGATTTTTTGCTGCATCATCGCCGCAAACTTCGGATTGCTGACCAGTTTGATAATAACCTCTGCAACAGCACCGTCCAGCAATTCCTCATTGATTTGCTTCTTGTATTCACACTTATGACCACGGGTCATAGTGCGGTGTTTGCAGCCATAATAGAAGAAATCCTTATATTTCGTGCCGTCCGGCTTGTGCTTGATGCTTTTGTTGCCGTACATTCCGGCTCCGCAAATAGGACATTTAAGTAATCCGGTCAGCAGGTGTACCTTGTTGTCTTTACCGTTGTTGACCTTTTCATACTTCTTCGCCTGAGCAAGAAGTTTTACTTGGGCTTCATGCCAGAGTCCTTCTGATACAATGGCTTCATGCAGACCGTCAACTAACAGATAATTTTCCTGCTCCACAAGTCGGTAATCATTGCGAGTTCCATGTACCTTTTCTGTTCTTCTCCTGCCGTAAGCAATTTTACCACAGTAAACGGGATTTTTCAAAATTCTGCGAATCAGGGCTGCATCAAACAGAGGATTTTTTCCATTCTGCCGCTGAATTTTGTTGATACCGTGATTGGCAAGGTATTTCGCAAGTCCGTTAGCTCCTATATCGGTATGCACATACTGGTCAAAGATAATGCGGATTGCCTCGGCTTCTTCCTCGTTGATATACAGCATACCTTTTTCCAATTTGTATCCGTAGGGAGCAAAACCACCGTTCCATTTACCCTCACGAGCTTTCTGGATTCTGCCTTCCATCGTCTGAACACGGATATTCTCACGCTCAATCTCGGCAACCGCAGAAAGCACGGAAATCATCAGCTTACCGGCATCTTTGGAAGAATCAATGCCATCCTCCACACAAATCAGATTGACATCGAAATCTTGCATCACCTGTAAGGTAGACAGCACATCTGCCGCATTTCTGCCAAAACGTGATAACTTGAACACCAGCACATAGGACACGCCATCTTTACCGGACTTGATATCCTCCATCATGCGGTTAAATTCCAATCTGCCCTCAATGGACTTTCCCGATTTACCGGCATCCTCATATTCACCGACGATTTCAAAATCGTTGAACTCAGCATAGGCTTTCATTCTTGATTTCTGAGCATCCAAGGAGTAACCGTCTACCTGAACGGCAGTAGATACTCTCGTATAAATATATACTTTTGTTTTTTCTTTCATATCGCCATCCTCATTTGTGCCACAGCCTGTGGCATAATTCAGCTTTCATCGTCTGTTATTTTTTGCCGTCAGTTTTCTGTTCCAACATCTTTATCGAATTTAAATAATCATTTTCCACGTCGCTGAGCGTTCTTGTCTTATATTTTCGATATTCTCCAGTCGCTTTATCAACAGCCTGCTTATGAGTAATGCTTCCATTTCCAATTAAAAGCTGCTCTCCACTCATGGTAAGAATGCGATCCAGATGCTCTGCCCAGTCCTGCATCGTCATTGCCTGTTCACGCTCTGCCTGACGTTCCGCAAAATCCAGATACCCGGATACAAGTTGTCCCATAGCACGAAGCTCTTTCTCATTCAGATAGTTTTTCGCAACAATCGCTTCTTTGAGTGTCGGCTGATTACCGGCAAAGGTGGTAAGTCCCATGAACTCTTTTTCCGCATCCGCTCTTGTATAAATCACTTCTGCCGCAGTCTGTCCGTGAATGGCATAATGAATTTTATTCTGAACCTTTTTGAAAAAACGGATAGAGATTTCCGCTTTCGGGTCGTAGTCAATGCTGGTGGCATAGATTTCAAGCACCTGACGATAAAACACCTTTTCCGATGCACGGATGTCTCTGATTCTTTCAAGCAGTTCCTTGAAATATCCACCGCCGCCCAGATTTTTCAATCGTTCATCATCCAAAGCAAAACCTTTTTTCATGTATTCTTTGAGAATGTTAGTTGCCCAGATTCTGAACTGTGTGCCACGCTTGGATTTTACACGATAGCCGACAGAAATGATAACATCAAGATTATAGTAGTCAACCTGATAGGTTTTTCCATCTGCCGCAGTTGTTGCAAAATTTGCAACAACTGACTCTCGCTGCAGCTCGCCTTCGGAAAATACATTTTTTATATGTCTTGAAATAGTAGATTTATCTCTCTGGAACAACTCTGCCATCTGGTCAATGGATAACCACACGGTATCCTCATCAAATGTGGTTTCAATTTTTGTCAATCCATCTTCTGTTGTGTAAATAATCATATTGGATTTTTGATTCATATCATCATAATTGTTCACCGGAACACCTCATTTCTAATTGTGCAACGGGGTATTGCGCTTTTATTCTATGTAGCTCTATGCGTTGAGAACAGTAGCTCTCGCATAGAGTTTGGACACTTATTCCACGACTATTATATCATTGCTTTTCCATCAATTCAATAGTGTCACTGGGTTCTTCAGATGTGTTTTCTTCCTCCAAACAAGACGGCGGCTCTGGAAGATTATCAATATCCAGAACCGCCGCATATTTTTCTATTAAATTTGCAAGTAAATCGGCAAAACCATTCCATTTATCTGTCAATAGTGCTCTCCTTTCTTTTTCGTCCACGTTCCTGCGGAATGTCCTGTTTCTCTTTTCCTCTGGTCAAAACGGCATTAAGAAAAGCCCGTACCCTTTCAGGTGCGAGCTTGACAGCATCCAGATACGGCTGAGCCTGTTCCAGAAGTTTCTCATATCGTTTTTTCCATACCCCAGCATCTTTCTTGGCTGTTTCATATTTCTGCTGGTATTTTAATTTCTCCGCTTTTTCAGCAAAGCTGCTGACAGCATAATTTTTGAGAGTACGGCATTCATCGGGTGTCAAGACGATGTTCCCGGTAAAAGATTTCTTACCCATCGACTCCAGCTCCTGAACCGTCACCGCTATTCCGGTTGCCGCCTTAGTCTGTGCTTGCAGGGATTTAAGCTCCTGCTTTTTCTTCTCCGCAGCCTGTGTAGTATCGTCAAGCTGTGCTTCTTTCTGGTTCAGTTCCGCCGTCACAGCTTCCAGTCGCTGCTTTTCCTTTGCCACCTTAAACTGGGTCACAGTCAGATGTTCCTCGGTGCTGTCACGCTCTCCACGTTCCACATCGGTATATCCGGCAGCTCTCATGTGCTGAAAAAAATCATCCTGTAAAACAGAATAGGATTTTCGGAGAACAGGCTTACCATTGACTTGCAGAATTGGTTTTCCATCTTTGTCCACAGCAGGTTTGGACAGCCACTTTTTACTGCGGCTGACCTGCATAATGGTTTCCTTTACCGTTCCTCTGAGAGCTTCATCCTTGCAGCGTTTCGACCACAAAATCTGTTTCTCCACCACAGGGACATAGACCACATGAAGATGATAATGGAACACGTCCTTGCCAAGTGCTTCGGACATCGCCCGGTTAATCTCGTCAGCGTGCATGACTGCCGAGAGGATATACTGTTCACCGCCAACAATCTCCACAGCGGATTTATAGGCTTCCTCATAAAACTGTCTGGCGTATTCATAACCGCCGTGATTGTCGAAGTACGCAGAGTTCACATCAAAGACCATTTCGTTGAAATGGACGGCATCCGCCTTCAGACCTCTGGTGGAAATGATGTTGTCAGCTTTCATCTGCTCAAACATTTCAGCGTAGCTCCCGGTAGGTTCTTTGAAGTGTACGTTGAGGGAACTTCTTTCCGGGATAATATCTTCGTTACTGTATATTTCTTTTTCACGCTCATTGTGTGCCTGTGCATCTCCGATGTCATTATCTGTGACATCCATATTTCTTGCACAGGTACGGTCAACTCCGTCATTTCTTGCCATATTTTTCCTTCCTTTCTTTGGGATTTGCAGACAGGTAGCTTTGGAAAGGCACTTCTGCGGAAGTGTAATAACCCACTATGACACTTTCATCCATACTGGCTGCAAAGTGCCGTGGGCTCTCCCGAGGGGCTCTCCGAGGGTAATGCGGTCGCTGCGGCGACCTCTGCCGAACATCAGAAAGTTGTCTGCTCCTCTTTCCAATGTCCGGCACGGACGGCTGCTGTTTTGCGAAACCGCCCCGTCCGTTGACAGAAAAAAGACTGACTTTTTCCTGTCATTTGGGTACGTCACGAAGGTTTTATACAGGAGTGATTTACGCTCGTACGCTGTGTACGTACGTACCAAAAAATCAATCCCGCCATTCCTCCGGTACGTACGTACACGGCGAAACGTCGTAAAACCCATTTATATTCGGACGGGCTACGGCTTCAATTCCCATGAATCCCCACACCCTGCGCCCGGCAGAGTTTGTGATTTTGTTGGTGTGTTCCAGATTGTAGCGACTTAAATTTGCCACCACACTGTCACTAAAGCTGCGGGATTTCAGGGGCGGCAGAGAATTTTCCTCACACCACATCCGATAAATTTCGTACAGCTCCTTGGAGCTGATGGAAGCATCCGCTTTCAGCCGGATATAGCCCTCAGACTCCATGAAGTCGAAAATATTGTTGTTGTCACGCTTGACGGACTCTCGGTTGGTTTTGGTGCGCTCACTTTCCGTGAATTTGAAATTGTTGGCAACCAGACGCTGCAATCCCTCAAACGCCCAGAGGAAAATGCCCTCCACCTCAGCTTTCATCTTCTGGGCGAGGTCAGGGTCATCCATTCTTCCGGCAGGCTTTTCCTTTGTGGTCAGCACAAGCTGTCTGCGGTAGAAACCGTCACTTCGGTCATACAATGCCTGTAAATCTCCATTGGAGAAAGCCAGCAGACGGGCGAACATCCAGCCCTGATAGCTCTGTTTGCCCTTGCGCTCCAAATCCATTTTCCCTTGAGCTGTCACAATGGATTTCACATAATTGGTCTGGCGCAAGGCTTCCATTCGCATATCATCATCCACGCATAGGAGGATATGCTCCAGATCGGCACGGGCAAATCGGTTCTCAGAGATTTTACCAATGCTTCCGTCCTTCATGGAACTGCCCAGCATTTGCCCCAGCACCGCACCGATTTGGGATTTACCCTCGCCGCCATTGCCCTTAATGACCATCATCCTCTGTCCTTTATTGGAGGGAATCAGGCAATAGCCGATAAATTCCTGCAAGGTAGGGATGTCCTCCGGGTAAAGCAGACCATTCAGAAAGGAAAGCCACAGCACAGGTTTCGGAGTATCCGGGCGATAGAAAACCGGGAGCCTGTTTCTCACAATATCCGGCTTCCCCTCTGTAAAAGTGCCGTCCAGCATGAGCGTACCGTTTGCCAGATGAATCCTGTCCTGCTCCGGCGGGAAGTCCTCCACATGAGCCGCCAGCTTCATAATCTCAATGATGTTGCTGATTTTGCGGGGAATGTTGTTCACGGCACAATATTTCAATTCTTCAAAGATTTCGCCACGAAGCGGCAGGTCGTCCGTCACTCGACCATCAGGTGTGAAAAAAGCTCCGTTTGCAAAGATAATCTGACGGGTTCTCAGAAAATCTTCACAAAACAGAGCTTCATTGATACTCTTGCCGTCAAACCACATCGGCACATTCATCTCAAGCAATTTCCTGTTCTCTGACATGGCAGCGCACCTCCTTTTTCTGCTCGTCCAGTCGTGTTTGCATTCTTGCAATCGTTCCGTCTGTCAAAAGTTCCTTGACGGTATCAGTCCTTTCTTCCTGATCGCTCATAAGGAGCAAATCGTTCAGATACTCCACATATTCCAGCTTGTGGCAAGCTTCCACGAACCTCTCATCCGGCTCGTCCTCCGGTGCTTCGGGAGCATATCGCTCTTTCCAGTCCTCCAAAAGATGAAGATACCCGGACAGCACATTCATGCAGAAAAGCTCGTCCTGTTTCGACTGATTCACACGGGGACGGTACTTCTTTACCTGTGCCACCACGGACGGCGGCCTGTCCAGTCCGAAATCCGCAGCCAGTCTCTGCGCTGCTTCATAGGCAGACAGGTCAAGCAGCCTTGCCACAAAGTCAATCACATCTCCCTTGGCACCGCAGCCGAAGCAATAGAAGTAATCCTCGTTCAGCTTCAAGCTGGGGTGTCTGTCATCGTGGAAAGGGCAGCAAATCATCCCGGAGCGATTGATTTTCAGCCCGTAGTGTTCGGCGGCTTGCCTAACCGTGACCGCCGCCTTGACTGTTTCAAAAATGTTCATTTGCATAACCTCCTTGATTTTTCTCGATGATTTTTTCATCTGCCTGAATATACGCAGAAAAACGCTTTCAACCGAAAAATCAGGCACTTCCGCAAGCAAAGCAAAAAGCCGCCCCGAAAACTTGAAAAAATGCAAGTTTCGAGACGGCAGTGTTCACACAAAGTTGGTTGATATTGTTCCGTAAATAGAATATAATTGAAGTTAATATGAATCAGGAGGGATGATACAGAAATGAAATACCTGTCTACATTTGAAGTTGCCGAGAAATGGGGTATCTCTCCCCGAAGAGTTGGTATCCTCTGCAACAATGACCGCATACCGGGCGCACAGCGGGCAGGAAGCCGCTGGATCATCCCGGAGGACGCTGAAAAGCCGACAGATGCCCGCATTAAAAGCGGAAAATATATCAAACAGAAAACAGACAGAGGGGAGGAAGCATAATGGCTGATACTTATTTACCCGCCGATGTTCGGAAAAGAATCGTTGATGTAATGAGAGAACGCAAGATGACCCAGCGAGAACTGGCACTTCGGATTGATGTGAATGAAAGCACCATCAGCCGCTTCCTTAGCGGAAAGACCGAAAAGCTGAGCGAAGAAAGCGTTATCCGCATCGCCAGAGTGTTCAATGTGTCCACGGACTTTATCTTGGGTACGACCGTAATCCCGGATAAAAAGAACTACGATATTTCAGAACTGGGATTATCTGTTGAAGCTGCAAAGAATCTTTATACCGGAAAGGTCAACAATGATGTAGTCAACCGTCTGCTGGAAAATCCCCGCTTTGCCATGGTTACTTATATGATTGCACAGTATATGGATGATACCCTTGCAAGAGGATATGCCGCACAAAACCAGATGTTTGCTACCGTTGGCTCTCTGCTGTTGGGACAGAACCAAGCTCCCGAAGCAGTACAGGCAGCCCGAACCGCTAATGCCATGAAAATTCCCGCTTATCAGGCAGACCAGACCACGATTCAAAACACCTTTATGACGGTGGTTAAGGAAATCAAGAAAGAAGCAGGCAGCGATTTGGTCGCAGCCAAGGCAATCAGCAAGGAAGCCACCGAAAAGATGTTTGCCGAGCTGACCAAGGGGCAGGATATGCAGAATCCGACCATCACGCCGGAAGCAGTTGTTGATGCTATTACAGGCAGCATTTCCGGTGTCGATGGAGTCAATCAGGAAGCTCTGGACAACTTTAACAAAGCCTTGCTGGGGCTGATGCAGACGATGGTGCTGCCGGAAGATGATGGACAAGATAACTAACGAGCAGCTCTGTATTGCGGCGCAGAGCGGTGACAAATGGGCAGAAAACGCCCTTGTAGAGAACAATCTGCGGTTTATCCGAAAGACGGCATACGAGATATGGAGCGCACAGCGGGAGCTGAACGTTGCCCTCGGCATTGAACTGAACGATTTGGTGCAGGAGGGTTCATTGGGGCTTCTGGGCTGCATAAGCAGCTTTCAACCCGACTACGGGAACAAGTTTTTGACCTATGCTGCCCCGGCTATTCATAATGCCATGCTGGACTACATCCGCAGGCTGAATCCTACCTTTGAAGCCAAAAATCTGGACTGTATCATTCGTCTGGATGAGGTCAAAAAGGGCGAGAATAAGGGACAACATGAATTTATAGCAGATTCCAGAGTACAGAACCCAGAGCAGATTTTCATTGCAAAGGAAACCCACGAAGAAATCCATACGGCTCTGGAAATGATTGATGAGCGAGAGAAAGCCTATCTCTGGTATCGCTTTGGCTTTGAGGACGATGTCCTCCATCCTCTGAGCGAAACGGCGAAGCACTTCCATCTGTCAGAGAGCAGAGCAAAGTCCACGGAGAAATTGGCTCTGGATAACTTCTGGCTGGAACTGCCTTGGTGGTACTAAATATTCAAAGAAAGGGACATGTAATCATGGAAAAATATAAAATACTCATCATCGAAGATGACCCAATCATTCAAACTGAATTACAAGTTCTGTTAAACGGAAACGGATATGAGGCATCCGCAGTTACTGACTTTACATCAGTTATGCAAGCGGTCAAAAATACTCATCCCTATTTGATTTTGCTGGACATAAAGCTGCCACAAGAAAGCGGCTACTCAATCTGTTCTCAAATCCGCAGTTTTTCCAATGTACCGATTATCTTTGTAACAAGCTGCAATACGGACATGGATGAATTGAACAGTATTTTGCTGGGTGGAGATGCTTTTATCACCAAGCCTTATAACACAGCAATTCTGCTGGCAAAGATTTCATCCTTGATGAAACGAGCTTACCCGATAGAACAAATTGAGCGTCTGAATTGGCAAGGAGCGATTCTTCACTTAGAAAGTAGCACGATTGAATATGACGGTAACCAAGCAGAACTGACAAAGAATGAATTGAAAATATTATATTATCTTTTCAAACACGCAGGAAAGATTTGTTCCCGTAATGATATTGTAGATTATCTATGGGACAATCAGCTATATGTGGATGACAATGCTTTGAGCGTCAATATCAACCGCATCCGGGAAAAACT
>OLVX01001040.1_pt1 | contig 25205 bp, 20 predicted proteins | sample 1673271 | NCBI WGS metagenome assembly OLVX01 (sample SAMEA3178939, study PRJEB25190) | human gut metagenome | biome: human gut; feature: human-associated habitat; material: faeces | place: Austria | collected 2013
AGAAAAGGCTGAATTCCTGCAGGCTTCGGCTCTCAAACAGCTTGAAGCCCGCCAGAAGCGCGCTATGAGCGCGGCGTCCATGGAATTGTTGCGCCAAATGTGCTCGATAGCTCGCGCATGGCTTCGCGACGTGGGAGTATGCTGTGCAGGCGACGATTCTCTCGTCGTCAACGTCGATGTGGCTGCGTCTATTCACGACGCCGCTGCCCGCACCACGCTCGAGCGCGTTACGCGCGCACAGTGTGTGGGCGCCTGCGAAGACGCCATTTCGTATAATGTTTCTCCGCAAGTGAGCATCGAATCGATGCTTTTCGAGATAAGAGAGGTTCTCTATGCCTAACGTCGCTGCCGTCAGGCTTACCTATAACCCTCGGGTGTTGTGGTTCGATCCCAATGGAATCGAGTTCTCCGCGGGCGATGCGCTTATCGTGAAAACCGAGCGCGGCCTGGAATACGGCGTGGCCGATGAAAACCTGAAAGAGGTTTCCGAAGACGCCATCGCGAAACTTAAAAGCCCCTTGAAGCCCGTGATGCGCAAAGCCACGTCGGAAGATTCCGCGAAGTGGGCGAATCTTCAGGCTCAGGCCGAAGAGGCGCTTCCTGTTTTCAAGGAAATGGTCGAGCAATACAAGCTCGACATGCATCCCGTGACTGTTGAGTTCCTTTTTGATGGCGACAAAGCGATTTTCTACTTCGAGGCAGACGAGCGTATCGATTTCCGCGAACTCGTGCGCGCGCTCGCCGCGAAATTCCACGTTCGAATTGACATGCGTCAAATCGGCGTGAAGCGCGCATCGTCGGCGGCTTCGGGCACTGCGGCCAGGAGCTGTGCTGCGCTCGCTTGGGCGGCCAGTTCAATCCCGTGTCAATTCGCATGGCGAAAGATCAGGATTTGTCGTTGAACCCGCAAAAAATCTCGGGTTTGTGCGGCCGCCTTATGTGCTGCCTTCGCTATGAATCCGATACCTATAAGGAATTCAAGTGCCATTGCCCCAAGCAGGGGTCTATGGTGAAGGTGCCGGGTGGCGAAGCAAAGGTCGTTGAAATCAACGTGCCCCGCGAAACCGTCACGCTGCAGGTCGAAGACAAGCGCGTGCGGGTTCCTGTTGCCGAGATGGGTGTCGACAAAAAGTCGGGTAAGCCGAATTCTGTTTCTGCCGACGTGCTCGAAGCTGCCATCAATGCCGCGAATCCGAATATGCAGGTTGCGGAAATTGTCGATCGCTCGATTTTCACAGGCACCGATAAGCTCGCCGAAGCGCCCGTGGCGCGTCACAACGAGAGCTCTCGTAAGTCCCGTAAGGCCGAAGCTGACGAGGAGCAGGGCCGTTCTTCGCGCCGCCGTCGTCGTTCGCGTGGCGCTTCCTCGCAAGCTACGGTTGAAGAGAAGCGCGATTCGCAGCGCAAGCAGCGTTCTCGCGGCGAAACCGCAGGTGGCGAAGACCAACAGAAGCAGGGCCAGGGTCGTGTGAAACGCCGCAGTTCGCAAACCGCACAGGGTTCGAAACGCCGCGATGGCCAGGCTTCCCAGAATGCACAGCCTAAGCGTTCCTCCGATAAGCCGCAGCAGCAGAAAAACCGCGGCGCGGCACAAAAGCAAGATAAGCCCAAACAGCAACGTCGCCCCGGGCAGCGTTCCTCGGGCCTGTCTCAGACGAAGGCTCAAGGCTCGCAGCAGACTCAGGCAGGCGAAACCTCGACGCATAGGCGTCCCCGTCGTCGCACGCATAAAGCGCAGGGCGGCGAGAGTCAGAACCGCGAACAATAACCCAAAATGGGACAGGAATGAGCTCCTGTCCCATTTTTTGAAAGGAGCATCAAGATGAAAACCCTCGACGAGCCAGCCGTTGAAAACGGGACGCCGCGCTTGGCGTATGGGCTGCTTACCGACTTGTATCAGCTCACCATGGCGCAAGGGTATTGGGAAAATGGCAAGCTCGGCGAGCAGGCATGCTTCACGGTTTTCTTTCGCGATGCTCCTTTCAAGGGCGGCTTCGCCATTGCGTGCGGCATGTCGCAGCTCGCGGAAATGATCGATGGGTTCGAATTCACCGAATCTGATATCGAATACCTGGCGGGGCTCAATGCTCCCGGCGGCGGAAAGCTCTTCAAGGCGAAGTTCCTTGAATACCTTCAGGCTCTGAAGCTTTCGGTGGACATCGACGCCGTGCGCGAGGGCGAGGTTATTTTCCCGATGGAACCCATCGTTCGCGTCATGGGCCCCATTCTTGAATGCCAGTTGCTTGAGACCGCGCTTTTGAATTGCGTGAATTTCCAAACGCTCATCGCGACGAAGGCGGCCCGCGTGTGCCTTGCCGCGAAAACGCCTGTTGCGGAATTCGGCCTGCGCCGCGCGCAAGGCGCAGGCGGTTCGCTGTGGGCGAGTCGCGCTGCGGTTGTCGGCGGATGCGCTTCGACTTCCAACGTGCTTGCGGGCAAGCTCTATGACATTCCTGTTTCAGGCACGCATTCCCATTCTTGGGTCATGTCGTTCGATAGCGAACTTGAAGCTTTCCGCGCGTATGCGAAATGCTTCCCCACGAACTGCGTTCTGCTCGTCGATACGTACAACGTGAAAAAAGGCATTGAAAATGCCATTACCGTGGGCCTCGAAATGCGCGAGCGCGGAGAAAAGCTTGCCGGCATTCGCATCGATTCGGGCGACCTTGCGTGGCTTTCGCGTTATGCGCGCGAGCGCCTCGATGCAGCGGGCCTTACCGATTGCGGCATCGTGCTCTCGAACGATTTGGATGAGTATACGATCGAATCTATTCGCGAGCAGGGCGCGAACGTTATGAGCTGGGGCGTTGGCACGAAGCTCGCAACCGCGTATGACCAGCCCGCGCTTGGCGGCGTGTATAAGCTGTCGGCTACGAAATCGCAGGGCGACTCGAAATGGAAGGCTCGCCTCAAGGTATCTGAGATGTCGAGCAAGCTCACGCTTCCAGGTGTTCTCGATGTGCGCCGCTTCTTCTTCGAAGACGGGCGCATCGCGGGCGATATGGTTTTCGACGTGAATGAACCGGTTAATGCCGAAGACAAGATCATCGACCCGTCCGACTTGCTTCGCCAGAAATCGCTTGCGGGGCTTGCGAGCGAGACGCTGCTTCGTCCGCTTTCGCGTGATGGCAAATCGGTGCTCGCCGCCGAAGACCGTTGCGCTATGGCCGCGCAGGCGCGTGCGAAAGAAGCTCTTAGAAAGCTTGACGAATCTCAGAAACGCTTGCTGAACCCCCATACGTATCCCGTGGGTCTGGAAGAGGGCATGTGGCATCGCCGTGCGGCGCTTGTGGCGGAGCTTCGTGGCCAAAAAATCGGCTGGTAAGAATTCTTGTTTCAACTCGAGCGCGGAATAATAAGGCGGCATCGGGCCTTATGGTTCGATGCCGACTTTTGTATTGTGGGGATGTTTCGGTGCGCTCGGCATAAGTGACAATTTGATTCTATTTTGACAAAGCGACTCGAATGTTGCCGTGACCTGATATAGTTCGTCTGTCAAAGTATTGCGCGTAAGGAGCGCGGAATCGCTTTCAGAAAGGCCACGAATGACTGCGAAATGCAATCTTATTATCGACTCGTGTTGCGATTTGCCGCTGGAGATGGTGCAGCGCGAGGGCGTGTATCTCGTTGAATTCCCGTTCCTCTTCGACACCGAGCAGCATCTCGACGATTTCGGCGTGAGCATGCCCGCCAAGGAATTCTACGATCGCATGCGCAAGGGTAATTTCCCTACGACGTCTCAAATTTCCATTCCCGCTTACACCGAGGTGTTCGAGCGCGCTGCGCAATCTGGCATTCCTACGGTGTACTTGAGCTTCTCGTCGGCGCTTTCGGGCAGCTACAATGTGTCGTTGCTCGTGCGCGATCAGCTTCAGGAAAAGTACCCCGAGATGCAGCTGCACATCGTCGATACCAAGCTTGCTTCTGTTGCGGAAGGGGCTTTGGTATATGAAGCCCTGCGCCAGCGCGATGCGGGCCTTACAGCTGAAGAACTCGTCGAGTGGGCTGAAGAGGCGCGCTATTTCCTTAACATGATGTTTATGGTCGACGACCTTGAGTCGTTGCGTCGTGGCGGCCGCATTCCCGATGGCGTTGCTGCGGCAGGTGCGAAACTCGATGTGAAGCCTATGCTCACCATCGATTTGGAAGGCAAGCTCACCTTGAAGGGTGTGGCCCGCGGCCGCAAAAAGGGCATTCGCCAGCTCGCCCAGTTCTATCTCGATAAAGTTTCTCAGGACGGCCCTTCGGGCGCCATTGTGACGGGCAATGCCGATTGTCCTAAAGACCTTGAGCGCATGCATGAGCTTATCGCGAAGGAACAAGAAGACGCCATGTTCCTTGATTTGCATATCGGTCCCGTTATTGGAACCCATGTGGGCCCCGATATGATTGCAATCGTATTTTGGGGACAAGACCGCCGAGAGGACCTTTCGGTGGCCGATCGCATCGCACGTAAAATCAAAGGCGGCGCTTAGGCGATCGATGGGTGTGCGCGATAACACGTCATGTATGGAAGAGGCCGCTCTCTCGACGGCCTCTTTTTCTGATGCCACGATTTCCTTGCTTGAACATTGCTCGCTCTGTCCTCGTGCGTGTGGTGCGAATCGCGTAGCGGGTGCGCGGGGCGTGTGTGGCGCGGCTGACGAGCTGCGCATCGCCCGGGCCGCCCTTCATTTCTGGGAGGAGCCGCCGATTTCGGGCAATGTGGGCAGCGGGGCCGTTTTCTTCTCGAATTGCCCTCTGCATTGCGTGTATTGTCAAAACGAACCCATCGCGAACGGCAGCTGCGGCGTCGATGTGAGCGTGCGTCGTCTTGCTTGCATTTTTTTGGAATTGCAGGACCAAGGCGCTCTCAATGTGAACCTTGTAACGCCAACGCACTATGTGCCCCAAATTATTGAAGCGGCAAAGCTCGCGCGTGAAGCGGGGCTCACCATTCCGTTTGTGTACAACACTTCAGGCTATGAAACGCCAGAAACTATCGCTTTGCTCAAGGGGCTCGTCGATACCTATCTGGTCGATTTTCGCTATATCGATGCCCAGACGGCACGCAGTTATTCGAAAGCGCCAACGTACCCCGAATTCGCTATGGCTTCGCTCGATGCGATGGTGGAACAGCACGCGCACGTTATCGTTCGCGTGCTGCTGCTTCCGACGCACTTGGAGGAAACAAAGCGAATCGTGCGATATGTGCATGAAACCTATGCCGTGCAAGAAACGCTCGGCCAGCTTAAGCTTTCTCTCATGAGCCAATACACGCCTATGGGAACGTTTCCGTTGCATCCTGAACTCGAGCAGAGAGTCGATCCTGAAGCGTTCGAGGAGCTTCTCGATTATGCCGATGATATCGGCTGCGATGATTATTTCTGGCAAGAGGGGGGAGCTGCCGAAGAAAGTTTCATTCCCGATTTCGCCTCGCATGAAGGAGTTGTGGGCCCCGAGCTCGCTTCGGATGCCGAGTAATCTATCGCTTGTGGCTTTCGGCTGCCATGTCGGCCGTTTACCGCTGGTGAGCGGTGTATTTAACAAAGCTGTAATATTGCATTGCCCGCGCTTGGTATGCTAGAGCGAATTCAACCAAACGAAAGGACGGCATATGACTTCGATGTATCACAGCACTCGAAACGCCGATGCATGCGTGTCCGCGAAACGCGCGGTGCTCAATGGCCTTGCTTCCGATGGCGGCCTCTACGTTACCGATGCGCTGGGCGAAACGAAAATCGATCTCGAACGCGTTGTGACGAACACGTATCGCGAAAATGCCGCGTATATTTTGGGTACGCTGCTCGATGACTATTCCGCTGAAGAAATTGAGTCGTGCGTTAAGGCTGCATACAAAGGCACCTTTGAAACCGATGACGTTGCGCCCGTGGTAAAGGTCGGCGATGCGTTCGTGCTCGAACTCTTCCGCGGCCCGACAAGCGCCTTCAAAGATGTTGCGCTGCAGATGCTTCCTCAGCTTATGAGCCGAGCTGCGCAAGGCGCGGGCGAAAAAATCATGATTCTTGCCGCAACGAGCGGCGATACCGGTAAGGCTGCTTTGGCTGGTTTCGCGAATACGCCCGGGCTGGGCATTACCGTGTTCTACCCGCATAACGGCACAAGCGAAATCCAGCGATTGCAAATGGTCACCCAGGCCGGCGACAACGTTGCCGTCGCTGCCGTCGAGGGCAATTTCGACGATACCCAAAGCGCCGTAAAGCGTATTTTTGGAGACGAGGCGCTGCGCGAGCGTCTTGCGGCGCAGAATACGGTGCTTTCAAGCGCGAACTCCATTAATATCGGCCGTTTGGCTCCGCAGGTCGTGTATTACTTCGATGCCTATGCCCAGCTCGTTCGCGCAGGCGAAATCGCATGTGGCGATGCCGTCGAGTTCTGCGTTCCCACCGGAAACTTCGGCGATGTGCTTGCTGGATATTTTGCGAAGCGCATGGGCCTTCCCGTTGGCAGGCTTATTGTCGCGAGCAACTGCAATAACGTGCTGTCCGATTTCCTTACCGAGGGCGTGTACGACCGCAATCGCGAGTTCTTCAAAACCATTTCTCCTTCGATGGATATCTTGATTTCTTCGAACCTTGAGCGCCTTCTGTACTACGCGAGTGATGGCGCTGCTGGGTTTGTTGCTGGCCTTATGGACGACCTTGCGAAAACGGGTCGTTATCAGGTGCCCGACGAGGTGCTTGCGCGCATTCAGGAAACGTTCGCCTGCGGTTGGGCGAGCGACGAGCAAGCAGAGGCTGCTATGAAGGAATGCCACGATGCAACGGGCTATGTGCTCGATCCCCATACGGCGTGCGCGTGGCATGTTTCAAAGATGCATCCTCATACCGAAGGCGTTCCCCGCGTGGTGTTTTCTACCGCGAGCCCGTATAAGTTCTGCCATGACGTGTGCGAGGCGCTGGGGCTGGCTGCGTCGCAGGACGATTTCGCTTGCATGCGCGAACTCGAAGGCGCGAGCGAAACGAAAGCTCCTGCCGCTTTGGCCGCCCTCGAAAACGCCGATGAGCGTTTCGGCGACGTGATCGCGGTTAGCGACATGTCTTCTTATGTTGAAACGAAATGCGGTGAGTTGTTGTGAGCGTAAAAATTACGGTGCCGGCTACGTCGGCGAATCTTGGCATTGGCTACGACTGCCTGGGTATGGCGGTTTCCCTGTATTCGGAATTCACGTTCGAGCGTGCTGACGAGCTGCAGATTTCGGGTTGCCCCGAGAAGTATCGCAATGAAAACAACCTCGTGTACCGAAGCTTTGAGCTTGCGCTTGCACACTGGGGTGAGGAGCCGTTTCCTATTAAGCTGCATATCGATGCAGCGATTCCCGTTTCACGTGGTTTGGGTTCCTCATCGACGTGCACGGTTGCGGGCATCATGGGCGCCGCCGCGCTCACGGGTCGCATTGTGGGCCGCGCCGAGGCGGTGAGCATCGCGACCGAAATGGAAGGCCACCCCGATAACGTCGCTCCCGCCATTATGGGGTCGCTCGTGTGCTCGTTTACGCCGCAGGGCGAATTGCCGAATTGCATTCGCTATAACGTGAATCCGAATCTGCGCTTCGTCACGGTTATTCCGCCTTACGAGGTTAAAACCGAGGAGGCGCGCAAGATTGTGCCTCAGGAAGTGCCCCTGTCTACCGCTGTGTGGCAAATGGGACGCATCTCTGGCCTTACGCGCGGTTTGGAGTCGGGCGATGTTCGTCTTATCGCTGCCGCCTGCGACGACAAAATCCAAGAACCCTATCGCCGTGAACTTATTCCCGATTACGATGAGGTGCGGGACGTTTGCCTGAATGGTGGTGCGGCTACGCTGTGGATTTCTGGTTCGGGTTCCACCCTTATGGCGGTAACCGATGATGGACTGGTCGCTGAAAGCCTGCGAGCGCGCCTGCAGAGTATGCATCCCGATTTCCAGGTGCATGTGCTTGAGTGCGACACCCAGGGAGTGCGCATTCAACTTGCATAACACTCAAACGCGCCAAGGGGTATTTCTCCTCGGCGCGTTTTCGTATTTTGGCTTAGGCTCTCAAATAGGTACCACATATGGTGACTTCTGGCCATCTGCCGAAAGGGCTTGTGCTTTTGCGTGCTAAAGTGGCATCATCGATTTTACGTGTACTGCGCATCGAAGGTAGTTCTATGATCAAGATTACGAAGTTCGGCGGTTCGAGTGTGAGCTCTGCCGGCCAATTCAAAAAAGTCAAGGCAATCGTCCAGGCCGACCCTTCTCGTCGTTTTGTCGTCGTGAGCGCCGCCGGCAAGCGTGATAAGTTCGACAGCAAAATTACCGACTTGCTGTATTTGGTGAACGCTCACTTGCAATACCACGTGACATGCGATGACCTTTTGGGCACTATCGGCCAGCGCTTCTGCGAAATTGCCAAAGAGTTGAATCTGAGCTACCCCATTTCCCATGAATTCGGCATCTTCCGCGAACTCGCGAAGCGTGGAGAATACACGCCTGAGTACATCGTGAGCCGTGGCGAATACTTCACGGGTCGCATGATGGCTGAATATCTAGGCTTCCCGTTCGTCGATGCTGCTGACGTTATTACGTTCCGCGCTGATAGCTCTATCGATATGGATAAGACTTCCGAAAAGCTCAAGGCCGCAATCGGCGAGGAAAAGTGCTTCGTGCTTCCTGGCTTCTATGGCGCGACGGAAGATGGCAAAATCAAGCTGCTCGACCGTGGCGGCGGAGACATCACGGGCGCGATTGTGGCTCAGTGCCTGGGCGCCGACTTGTATGAGAACTGGACCGACGTTTCCGGCTTCCTTACAGCCGACCCACGCATCGTCGATAATCCGAAGTCGATTTCGCGCATTACCTACGCCGAGCTTCGCGAGCTTTCTTACATGGGCGCGAGCGTGCTGCATGAAGAGGCGATTTTCCCGGTGAAAGATGCCGGCATTCCGCTTGTGATTAAGAATACGAATGCGCCCGACGACCCTGGCACCGTGATTTCCGAGGAAACCGAGCCTGGCGTGGCCGAGCCGCTCATCACGGGTATTGCGGGCAAGAAAGATTTCGTCGCGATTCACGTGAAGACGAACCATATGTCGAGCAAGGTTGGATATATTCGCAAAACCTTGTCGATTTTCGAGCGCTATCGCGTGAGCATCGAGCACATTCCCACGGGCATTGATTCGTTTGCCGTGGTGGTGCAGGGCAGCGATGTGAAAGATTGCCTGTATTCCATTGTTGCCGATATTAAAAGCGAGCTCGAGCCCGACGAAATCAAAATCGTCGATAGGCTTGCGCTTATTTCCACGGTCGGCCGCAACATGCCGAGTCGCCCGGGCACTTCGGGCCGCCTGTTCGGCGAACTGGGCCATGCGGGCATCAATATTCGCATGATCGCGCAGGGCTCCGAAGAGCTTGACATTGTTGTTGGCGTCGATGTCGACGATTTCGAGCGTGCTATTCGCGTTATTTACGGCGCGTTTGTCGATAGCGACGATAACATCATTACTGTCGAGGAAGCCGAAGAGGAGGCGACCAATGAGTAGCTACAACGTCGGAATTCTGGGTGCTACGGGCGCTGTGGGCCAGCAGATGCTCGAGTGCTTGCAGGAGCGCGATTTCCCTGTCGCTGGTTTGAGGCTTTTCGCGAGTGCACGCAGTGCTGGCAAAACGATTGAATTCAAGGGCGAAAAAGTCGTCATTGAAGAAGCCACCCCGCAGTGCTTCAAGGGTTGCGATATCGTCTTGGGCGCTGCTGGCGATGACATCGCCAAGGAATTGCTTCCGCATGCCGTGGAGGCGGGCGCAACGGTCATCGATAATTCGCACGCCTTCCGCATGGATGAAGATGTGCCCCTGGTTGTGCCGGAAATCAATGGCGAAGATGTGAAATGGAATAAGGGCATTATTGCGAACCCGAATTGCGCCACCATTATCGGCCTTGTTCCTACGTGGCCGCTTCATCAGGCCGCGGGCGTGCAGCGTATGATTGTGAGCACCTATCAGGCCGCGAGCGGCGCAGGCGTGCCGGGCATGCACGAGCTCGAGGCGCAAATTGCGGCGATGGGCAAGGGCGAACCCATGCCTGAGCCGAACGCATTCGCTGCCCAGCTTGCGAGCAACCTCATTCCTCAGATTGGTAGCTTTAAATACGAGGGCTTCACTTCGGAAGAGATGAAGCTTCAGAACGAGGGCCGCAAAATCATGCATCTTCCCGAGTTGCGCGTGAATTGCACCTGTGTTCGTGTGCCCGTTCTTCGTTCGCATTCCGAAAGCATCACGCTTGAATTTGAACGCGACATCACGCTTGAGCAGGCTCGCGAGGTTCTCACTTCGGCTCCTGGCGTGAAGCTCGTTGACGATCGAGATGCCGCTGATGCGCACGACCGTTTCCCGATGCCTATCGATACGAGCGACCAAGACCTTATTTGGGTTGGCCGCATGCGTCGCGATATCTCGAACCCCAATGAATCGCGCGGAATCACGTTCTGGTGCTGCGGCGATCAGATTCGCAAGGGTGCCGCGGCCAATGCTGTGCAAATTGCCCAGCTGCTTGTAAAGTAGTTGTGGTACACTAGCCAAGCTCACTTGCCAGTGTGGCGCAACGGTAGCGCAACTGATTTGTAATCAGTCGGTTGCAGGTTCGATTCCTGTCACTGGCTCCATGAACGAACTAAGGCCGACATACCGTCGGCCTTTTTTATGGATGCCGCGCGGTGTTCTCAATGGCGCTTTGTCTTTCTGTTGTTGCTGTTCGGGTTGTGTTTAGCCCTCATTTGAGTCGATGTGCCTGATTGGGATGCTGCTTGCTCGCTTTGAGTGCGGTTATGGTCCGTTTGCTTCATGCAATCGGGCCGATAGGGATGAAGGCATATGCGCAAACATTATTTCTTTTTCGATATTGATGGCACCTTGGCTGCGGGGCCGATTATGGGGCGTTATATCCCCGAATCGACGAAGCGAGCGCTCGAAATCTTGAAATCTGAAGGCCATTTCCTCGCGATATGCACGGGACGCCTGCATGCGATGGGTGAGGGCTTCATGCATGAGCTCGGGTTCCAGAATATGGTGGCCGACGGCGGCAATAGCCTTACGCTCGATGGCGAGTTTTTGGGAATCAAACCGCTCGATACGCAAGCATGTATCGACGTTATCGAGGAATGCGAGCGGCTCGGCGTTGTATGGGCGATTTCTTTCGACGATTCGCGCCGCCGTTGGACTCGCTATGCCAACTACGATGCGCTTGTGCACGATTCGTATATGGAGACGGTTGTCGACCCGGAGCTCGATTATCGCTCGATTGAGTGCTTTTATAAGGTCTATGTGATTTGCTCGCCCGAAGAAGAGGGGTGCATCGCCTCTCTGTTGAAAGTGCCTACGGCGCGTTTCAGCCCATATGCCGTGTTCGTTGAGCCCGTTGATAAGGGCGAGGGAATCAAGCGCTGCATGGCGCACTTAGGGGCGTCGACCGAAGACGTCGTGGTATTTGGCGACGGCAGTAATGACGTGTGCATGTTTTTACCCGAATGGACGAGCGTCGCCATGGGGAACGCCATCGACGAGCTGAAACAACGTGCCGATTACGTGACGACCAATGTCGACGATGACGGCATTTGGAATGCGTGCGTTCACCTCGGGTTCATCGAAGCCTGACGAATCTGCTCAAAACCTGTTATATGCTCGTAGCGTTTAACAGGTTTTTCTATTTCCTGGGCGCTTTCTTTGCGCGGTCGGTAAGTCGCCAGCGGTAGTTGGGGTTGTGCTTGAGGAAATTCCTGCGACAGATGAACGTAATGCCGAGCATGATGAGCGTGGTTGCCAAGCAGGTAATGAAGAAATCGGCCACGAATGCATTGCTTTCAATCCATGCGTAGAGCGTTGCGAGCGCAAAGAGAATCGACAGGCCGCCGTTTAGGGCGATGAAGATTTTTATGACTGCCTCTTTGGCGCGTGCCGGCGTGTATCGCCACGACATGAATATATAGACGACGATACCGATTATCGCGAGTATTGCGAGAAGGGGCAAAACGCGGTAAAGGCGCGCTGCGAGCATTGCGGGCATGATGCCCTCCTAACATTGAAACCGCGCCTTGCGCGGAGTGTTCATGTACGCCCTCATGATATCGCATAGTCTGAACGCTCATGTCGGTAATGCGTTGTGTGGATTTGGACATTTCTGCCGTCATGACTCCATGTTCCCGTATTCGGGCTTCCAAAGGCGCATATGGTCGTGAGAATTTGCCGATTATTTGCATGGGTCAATAGCATAAATGGCTTTACTTGTAAGAAGCTATAATCTCAACAATTCAAAGTTGGTTGAGTAAATGACAGATTTAAATGGAGGCTCGAATGGGCAATAGCATTGCGGTGCTTATACCGTGCTACAACGAAGCCGTAACCATTGCCAAGGTGGTAGATGACTTTAAGCGCGAATTACCCGAAGCGGTAATTTACGTATATAACAATAATTCGAAAGACGAGACCGCCAAAATCGCCGCAGAACACGGAGCGATAGTGCGTCATGAGCCGCGCCAGGGCAAGGGCAACGTGGTACGCTCAATGTTCCGCGACATCGATGCCGATTATTATATTATGGTCGACGGTGATGACACGTATCCCGCCGAGGCGGCGCGTGAGCTTTTGGCCCCTCTTCAGGCGGGCGAGGCCGATATGACCGTTGGCGACCGTCTTTCTAACGGAAGCTACGGAGAAGAAAACGACCGAGCGTTTCATGGCTTTGGCAATAACCTGGTTCGTTGGCTCATCAAAGCCATTTATGGCTTTGCATTCGATGATGTGATGACGGGTTACCGTGCGTTCAATCGCGTTTTCGTGAAAACCATGCCCGTGCTTTCCGAGGGCTTCCAGATTGAAACCGAGCTCTCCATCCATGCGGTTGATAAACGTTGGCGCATTGTCGATGTGCCCATCGAGTATCGAGATCGTCCCGAGGGCAGCGAGTCGAAGCTTTCCACGTTTGGCGACGGCGCGAAGGTCCTTAAAGCCATTGCAAGCCTTTTTAAAGAATACAAGCCCCTCGCTTTTTTCGCGTGGATTTCACTCATCTTGATTGCGCTTGGTTTGATTGTGGGAATCCCTGTCATCACGGCTTTCCTTGCGACTGGGGTGGTGCTTCGAATTCCTTCTACCATTCTGGCCGTTGGGCTTGTGTTCTGTGGGTGTCTTGCCTTTACCGCCGGTCTTATTCTTGATTCCGTCGCTAAGGCGAGCCGTAAGCAGTGGGAGATTGAAGTGTATAGGTTCATGGCGGAAGATGCGAAATAGCTCTTTCTTGAATTAATTGCTTTATAACGAGAAAAGCCTGCATAAGCAGGCTTTTCTCGTTAATGTGCTTGTGGGGTGGCTATTTGGCGATTTCCACTCCAAGCTCTTTTTTAACAAGATCAAAAGCGGCAGCAACGGCTTTGTCCATGTCGTAATATTTGTATCCTCCCAGGCGGCCTGCGAACACCACATCGCCCTCTTCGGCCGCAAGCTTCTCATATTCGACATACAACGCTTCGTTGCGCGCATCGTTTACCGGGTAATACGGCTCGTCTCCGGGCTTCCAGTCGGCGGGGTATTCTCGAGTCAGGACCGTTTTAGGCTGCGTGCCGAATTCGAAATGTTTATGCTCGATGATGCGAGTGTACGGCACTTCGCGCGCGGTGTAATTCACGACGGCGACGCCTTGGTGATTTTCCTCGTCAAGAATCTCACTTTTGAATCGAAGGCTTCGGTATTCCAGAGTGCCTAATTTGAAGTCATAAAAAGCATCAATCGGGCCACAGTAAATCGTTCGATCTGCTATGTCGGGCTGTTCTGAAATGAGTTCTTTGTATTCGACGCCGCAACGCACCTCTACGCCCTCGAGCATGCGCTCGACCATCTTCGTATAGCCGCCCATAGGAATGCCCTGGAAACGGTCGTTGAAATAATTGTTGTCATAGGTGAAGCGGCATGGCAGGCGTTTGATGATGCTGGCGGGCAAATCTTTGCAGTCGCGTCCCCATTGCTTCTCGGTGTAGCCCTTCACGAGCTTTTCAAAGATATCGCGGCCAACGAGCGACAGTGCCTGCTCTTCAAGATTCGTGGGCTCTTTGATATTTTCCTTAGCTACCTGCTCGGCGATTTTCGCCTTCGCCTCGGCGGGGGTAAAGACGCCCCAAAGCTTACTGAACGTGTTCATGTTGAAGGGCATGTTATACGTTTCGCCATTGATAAAGGCAACGGGGGAGTTCACGTAGTTGTTGAACTCGCAGAATTGGCCCATATAGTCCCAAACGCCACGCAGGGAAGTGTGAAAGATGTGGGCTCCGTATCGGTGCACGTTAATGCCTTCGATTTCTTCGGTGAAGACGTTTCCCGCTATATGGTCGCGGCGATCAATTACCAGGCACTTTTTGCCGATCTTTTGTGCTTCATGCGCGAAGACGGCGCCCGTCAAGCCTGCGCCTACGACTAAGTAATCATATTGCGACATGTGATTTTCTCCTTATGCAATCGGAAACGTTGTGTGCGTTGTCGCGCCTGCATGAACGGCATCGCTTCCGTGGCGTGGTTGCGAGTCGCAAATCAAGTGCGGCGATAGGGCTCTTTACGTTTTTGGCGTGTCGCCCAAAAGCTCCATAGCCTTCATGGCCGAATCCTTTTTCGATAGCCTAGAATAGTTTAGTGGATTTTTGCCGTGGGATACGCTGGGGATATTACGAGAATGAACATAAAGGCACCCTCAACAATTGAAAACAAAGGATCTTTGGGCGCTGCGGGGGGCGTGGTGCTCGATGCGCCGCCTGAACATGAATCATTCGACGAGAAAATCGCCCGTCTGAAAGAACAGCTGAAAAGCGTGCCTACGCTTCCTGGTGTCTATCTATGGAAAGACGCATCAGGACAGGTAATCTACGTCGGCAAAGCAAAGCAGCTTCGCGCCCGTATGAAGCAGTACGTTATGGGTCAAGATGAGCGCGCTAAAATCCCTATGATGCTTGAGCAGGTGTCGATGTTCGAGTACGTGGTGGTGAACAACGAGCATGAGTCGCTCGTGCTCGAAAAGAACCTCATTAACCAGTTCTCCCCGTTTTTCAATGCCGACTTCAAAGACGATAAAAGCTATCCGTTCATCGCGATTACGAAAAGCGATATTTTCCCCGCTATTAAGTACACGCGCGAAAAACACGTAGAAGGTACGCGGTATTTCGGCCCTTATTCCGACAGTCGCGCGGCGCGCCAATTGGTCGATATCGCGCGCAAAGTCGTGCCGATTTGTTCGTCGAAATGCAACGAATGGCGCCGCCTGAAGCGCAAGCTCGACGCGGGGTCGCTCGAGGCTTTTTTGTCGGAGTCGGGAACGCGGCCGTGCTTCGATGCGAACGTAGGCCTTGGGCCTGGTGCGTGCTGCGGCCGTATTACCCCCGAGGAATACCGGCATAATGTCGAACGGGTCGAGCGTTTTCTTGCGGGCAATCGCCGTGAATTCGTTGACGAGCTCACGGGAGAAATGCGCGATGCGGCCACTGAACTTGATTTCGAGCGCGCCGGTCGCATCAAGGCGCGCATCGATACAATCAATTCGCTTTCCGACAAACAGCACGCGGTTTCGTCTCGCAACTTGAACGCTGACGTTGTGGGTATTTCGCGAGAGGAGACCATCGCGGGCGTCCATGTGTTCATGGTGCGGGAAGGTCGTGTTGTGAACGGCAACGAGTTCGTGCTCGACCGCGGCCGCGATGTGCCCGACGAAGATCTGCTGCATACCTTTCTTCTTCGCTATTACGACGCAACCACATCCATTCCGCACGAGGTCATCGTTGAGCGCGAATTGGAAGATGCGTCGGCGATGGAGGCATGGCTTACCGACAAACTTGACTCCGCCCATGGTGCAAAGGTTCATTTCACCGTGCCCCAACGTGGCGAAAAACGAGACTTGCTCGACATGGCATGCAAGAATGCGCAGCATACGCTCATGCGCTACAAGGTGCGTACGAACTACGAGGATAAACGCATCAATGATGCCCTGCTGCAGCTTGAAAGCGCGCTTGCAATGGATGTTGCCCCCATGCGCATTGAGTGCTTCGATATTTCGACAATTCATGGCTCGTATACCGTTGCTTCCATGGTGGTGTTCACGGGCGGAAGGCCCGACAAAAACCAATATCGCCGCTTTAAAATCAAGACGCCGCTCGATGAGGCAAATGACTTCCTATCTATGCAGGAGGTCATGCAGCGCCGATACTGCGCAGAGCGCATGGCCGACGAGCGCTTTGGTTCGAAGCCCGATTTGATTATCCTCGACGGCGGTTTGCCGCAGCTCAACGCCGTGCTTGAGATGTTTGACGAAATGGGCATCCATGATATTGCGCTTGCCGGCTTGGCCAAACGAGACGAGGAGCTTTTCGTTCCGTGGCAGGAGAGCGGTCCGGTGGTGCTGCCGAGCGGATCAGCTTCGCTGTATCTGGTGAAGCAAGTTCGTGATGAGGCGCATAGGTTCGCCATCACGTTTCACCGGGAGCTTCGTGGCAAAGGTATGACGAAATCGATTCTCGATGACGTCGTTGGCCTGGGCCCCGTTCGTAAAAAGGCGTTGCTTTCGGCGGCGGGCGGCTTTCGTAAACTGCGAGACATGGATGTTGATGGGGTTATTGGCCTTGGCGCGGTGCCCGAAGAGGTTGCGCGTGAAGTGGCCACCGTGCTCGCGCAGTATAATGGAGAGCGTGAAAAGGTCGAAGAGTTGAGCGCAGGCATTGTGTCCGCCCAATCTGCCGAAGACGCAATTGATGAAAACGCTGGCGTGCCTGAATGGGCCCGTGGTGAGTAGCTTGTTGATGGGAGAGCGTATCTATGGTTGAGCGCAAGATGGGCGAGAGCCCGAACGACTTGGTCATCATTACGGGCATGAGCGGCGCAGGCCGCACGGAGGCCATGCACGCCTTTGAAGACTTGGGTTATTTCTGCATCGACAACTTGCCTGCGAGCTTGCTGGGGCAGCTGCTCGTTGTGACCGCCGATGACGCAAACGGTCTTTCGCGCAAACTTGCTGTGGTTTGCGATGCTCGAAATAAAGATTATTTCGCCGATCTCGACGACGAGCTCGATGCCCTGAAAAGCAAGGGTATTCCGTTTCGCATTGTGTTCCTCGATGCCGATGACGATAAGCTCGTCGCTCGTTATAAGGCGAGTCGTCGACGCCATCCGCTGTGCGATGAGGGTATGACGATCGCGCAGGGTATCACTGCCGAGCGTGCACTGCTCTATCAGCTTCGCGTTATGGCTCAAGACGTGGTGAACACTACCGATATGCTTCCTATGCAGTTGCGTGCGAAAATTCGCGAGCTGTTTGGCGAGGGAGGTGAGCGGGAAGGCCTTGCCGTTACCGTGTATTCCTTCGGTTTCAAGCATGGCGCCGCGCTTGATGCCGATATCGTTATCGACGTGCGTTTCCTTCCGAACCCGTATTATGACCCAGCTCTTAAGTCGCTTACGGGTCTTGATGCTCCTGTTCGCGATTTCGTGACGTATCGCGACGAGACGGTTGAGTTCATGTCTCATTGGAAGAGCCTGCTTGATTGCGTGATGCCTGGTTATGTGAAGGAAGGCAAACAGCAGCTTGCTATTGCGGTCGGGTGTACGGGCGGCCAACACCGCAGCGTTGCGATTGCTGAGGCCACGGGCGATTACCTGCGCACGCGCGGATATCGCGTGAGCGTGACGCATCGCGATTTGCCCTTAGCGGAATCGGTGCAAAACGAACTTACGGGCGAGGCTAAGGTGCATGCGTAATGGGCGCTCCGTTTTCTCTCGATCCGTCGGCGACGGCGGCGTTTGCGAAGCTTGAACAAGACGTAGGTGCTCAGGCGCTTCACGATACGGCAGCGCCGGTAAAGGCCGTGGTCATCGGTGGCGGTACAGGCGCGCCCGTGTCCATTCGAACGCTGCTCTCCCTTGAAGCTGATACATCTGCTGTCGTTGCCATGGCCGATGATGGTGGATCGACGGGCATTTTGCGTGAAGAGGCGGGCGTATTGCCGCCTGGCGATATTCGTAAGTGCCTTGTCGCGATGGCCGCTGACGAGAGTGACCCGCTCACCAGGGCGTTCAAATATCGTTTTTCGTTTGCGCGCAATCATACGCTCGGCAATCTCATGCTTTCGGCCCTTGAGGAGTCGACTGGCTCATTTCCTGAGGCTATCGATATTTGCTCGCGGTTACTGAACGCGAGGGGACGCGTTTTTCCTTCGACACTTGATGAGGTGCGCCTGTGCGCCGCGACATGGAACGGGTGCAAGCTTGATGGTCAGGCGAAGGCGAGCCATTCCGATTCGACGCTGTATCGCGTTTGGCTCGAATCGGCTGCGCCAGTTCGGGCCTATGAACCTGCGCTCGACGCGATTCGCGAAGCCGACTTCATCGTGCTTGGGCCTGGCTCGCTCTTCACGTCAATTTTGCCGAATCTGCTTGTGCCGGGCGTCGTCGATGCGATTCGTGATTCGCATGCTGCGACGTTGTTCGTGTGCTCGCTTGCCGATCAGCAAGGCGAGACGCGTGGCATGACGGCGCTTGAGCATTACGAGGCGTTGTGTCGGCATGGCATGGAAGGGCTCGTCGATTACATGCTCGTTCATAGTGTTGATTCGCTCCATCCTGGTGATGGTGCTTGCGATCGGGTTGGCCTTGATGCCCGTTCTGGTCAAATTGGAGTGCATGGCGAGGAAATTCGTCCCGTTCGCATTTCCTGCGACGACGCCGATCGAATTCAATCACGCGGCACGGTCGTTATGGTTCGTGACCTCGTTGACCCTGATCGTCCTACCTGGCATGACCCGATTGCTCTGCGCAATGCGTTCCGCACGGTTTTGCGCCTTTCCCGCACACAGCCTCGTTTCGCAAGAGATCGCGAGGTGGAGCGGCGCGCTGCCGATATGGTGAAAGTGCGTACGAAAGAATAGCGATAATGCGCCATGCTGCCACGCTGCTGCACTGTGACGCCATGCTGTCTGTTGTTTCGTTGTAGCCGTGGCCCCATGCCGAATAGGTTGCATAGGGCCACCATGGCTGTTTTTCCGCATTGGCTTGTGTGGTGGCCTTCTCGCGTACGTCCACCACAGCGTATACTTTGAACAAAACAAAGGTGTGCGAACATGACTTGTTCGTTGCGCTCTTCGGCGCTATTCAATCATGTCGCGCTCATTCGAAAACTCTGGATAGCAGTTGCAATTCGGTCGAATGAGCAGGTAAATCACCCGATCGAGCTCCGCTATTGTCCCATTTTGCAAGTGATTTGCAGTATACTGAACTTTCGACTCGCTCCTGAAGCCTAGAAAGCCTTTATTCATGTCGTTTACCGCCGATGTCAAAGATGAACTCACGCGCGTGATTCCTACGTGCAGCCATTGCGATAAAGCTACGCTTGCCGCAATCGCTCGCATTGAGGGCACGTTGCTGTTTTCTGGCCCGGGGCGATACAAGCTCGAGATTGCTACGGAAATCAGCTCGGTTGCGCGTCTCGTCATTCGTTCTCTGCACACCCTTTATAAGCTGAAAACCGAGCTTACGGTACGACGCAGCGTGCTCCATAAAACCCCGAACTACCTCATCACCGTTCCTTCGCAGCCGAATCTCGAGCCAGCGCTGCACGATTTGGGAATTCTCGCAAAAACCGGTATTGAAATGGGAATTCTTCCTCATTTGGTCGAGAAGACGTGTTGCGCGGCTGCCTATTTGCGCGGAGCATTTCTGGGCAGCGGTTTCATCGCCGAGCCACGTGGCGATTTCCACTTCGAGATAACCGTGGAAAGCGAAGAATTGGCAGATGGCCTTGTACAGCTCATGGCCGACCGCGACATTAATGCGCGTGTGCTTCATCGCCGTAACTCGTACATTGTTTACCTCAAGAGCGGGGAAGCGATTTCAGAATTCTTGGCATTTGTTGGCGCACATCAGTGTGCGCTCGCCATGGAAAACGAGCGTGTGCGCAAGAGTGTGCGCAATGAAATCAACCGCAAGGTGAACGCGGAAGTCGCGAACCAGGCGAAAAGTGCTGAAGCCGCCATCGATCAGATTGTGAGCATTCGAAAGCTCGCCGAGAGCGGCAAAATGGCAGAGCTTTCGCCAGGCTTGCAGGAATTTGTGAAATTGCGCTTGCAAAACCCTGATGCAAGCCTTAAAGAGCTTGGTCAGCGCGCTAATCCTCCGTTGTCGAAAAGCGCGGTGTACCATCGCGTGCGTCGTTTGGAAGAGATGGCGAAAAGCCTCTAAGATTTTTTATTCACGAGGAATGCCGGCGGTTTTATTCTTTCGGATCGGAAATGCCCCCAACGCGACTCGCGCTATGTATGCAGCCTGCATCGTGTATGCGACTTGCGTCGTAGATTCGATTTGCACTCCGGATGCGACCTGCACCTTGGACGGGGCTTGCGTTACGGAACAACTTGGGTCATCGGTGCGATTTCGATTTTGTTGAAAACGACCCTCGAATGTGGTCTTTTCTGCGTCAAAGATATCGAATAATTAAGAACGGTGCATACTTGTTGCACAAATTACCAGGTCAGAAGCTTATTAGCGTAACTGCATAATGCAGAGGTCGCTGCGTCATGCCACATTCGAGGGTCTTTTTGCGCAAATAGCAATGGGCCCACGTTGCGTGAGCCCATTCATCTGAAGCAATTTGAAGCGATATGTGGCGATTATCCTACTTCGCGTTGTCGGAGAGCCAGTTCATCGCGACGCTTGCGTAAAGCGCGCTCGACATAGGAAGCGCGTTTTCATCGAATCGAACATGCGGGTTGTGCTGCCCATAGCATTCATTGAGCGGACCGGCAGCTGCGCCGATCATCATGTAGTTTGCGGTGCAGGCTTGAGAGATGCTGCCGAAGTCTTCGGAGCCCATGCCGTGTGCGCCGCCGTAGAGTTGCGCTTGGGGAAGCGTCTGCTTGGTGTATTCGACGCATTGTTCCATGAACTCTTTGTCGTTGAACACCGCAGGGCTCGGGCGGCCGAAGGTCGTCGTGGCTGCGCAGCGGTAGGTTTGTGCGATTCCGCTTGCGATTTCGGTGATGCGTTTTTTGGCGAGTTCTTCAGTCTTCTTGTCGAACACGCGAATAGTTCCTTGCATCGTCGCCGACTGTGGAATCGCGTTGCCGGCGTCGCCGGCGTTGAATGCGCCGCAGGTAATGACAAGCTCACTCATGGGAGAAATCTCGCGGGCGAGAATTTCCTGAAGTCCGATATGAATATGGGCGGCGGCGGTGATGGGGTCGACGCATGAGTCGGGCATGGATCCGTGGCCTGCTACGCCTTCAACGACGATTTTCCAGTTGTATGCCGCGGCCATAGGGCGTTCTCCGTACACGATGACGCCCGTGGGCACCGTCGAGACCACATGCATCGCGAATGCGCGGTCGACGTGCGGGTTTTCGAGCACGCCTTCTGCAATCGCTTCGTCAGAGCCGTTGTAGCCTTCCTCGCCTGGCTGGAAGAACAGCTTCACCGTGCCTTTCAATTCGCTTTCGTGCGCTTTCAGAATATGGGCAGCACCAAGCAGGGTGGCTGCGTGCATGTCATGGCCGCAGGCATGCATGTTGCCGTTGGTCGATGCGAACTCCTCACCCGATTCTTCGGCCATTGGCAAGCCGTCAATGTCGCTTCGCAGCATAAGGCACGGTTCGCCTTCGCCAATGGTTCCCACAACGCCAGAACCGTTGATGATCGTGTGGAAGGGAATATCGAGCTTGGTAAGCTCCGATTGAATGTAGGCGCTCGTATTGGGCGTTTCGAGTCCGATTTCCGGCATCTGGTGGATGTCGCGGCGCCATGCAATGAGTTGCTCTTTAAGCGCGGTCGCCTCTTCGAAGAAATTAATGGATGTCGGCACTGGTGCCTCGCTTTCCGCCTGGGCCGCAGCCTCGGGCAAACCGAAGTTCTGAAGAATTCGGCGAGCGATTCTACGCGCTTTTATTTCAAATGTCTCAATAAATTGCGCCTAAAATGCAAATGAGTTAAAACTTTAGTTGACTAAAGTGGCGAATCGTCGTAACTTTACGCGTTATATTTGCGGCTCTTTGTGCAAACGGGGGCCATATCGGAAGGAAGAACTATGGCGGAAGAACAAGTCGTAAACGGTGCGCAAGACGGTGCGCCGAAGACGGGCGGCAAAGAGAAAAAAGGTTTCTTCTACGGCTGGGGGATTGTCATCGGCGGCTTCATGATCATGGCTACGTGCTACACGGCCTTCGTGAACTGCATGTCGCTTTTTCAGGCGCAAATCGTGGGCGATTTGGGCATGACGATCGGCGAATACAACACGGGTACATCGCTCGCGTCGCTTATTTCGATTGTGGGCACGCTCATCATCGGCTTCTTGCTCGATAAAATCAATGCCCGCGCTATCGCAGTTGGCATTACGGCTCTTGCGACGGTGATGCTCTTCGGGTATTCGGTTGCGAGCGCTCCCTGGCATATTTACTTGCTTGCCGCGCTTTCTGGCACCATCATCACCGCCGGCGCGCGCCTGTTCGTCTCGGTTATTATCACGAACTGGTTTAACTTGAAGCGCGGTTTTGCTGTGTCGTTGGCGCTGTGCGGTTCTGCGTTCGGCGGCGCAATTCTCTCGCCGGTCGTCGGCAACATCATCGCCACCTCTGGTTGGCGATTTGCTTTCGTGGTACTTGCGGTTATCTGCCTGGTCGGCTCACTTCCCATCGCCGTGATTTTCTTCCGTTCGCATCCTTCCGATAAAGGCCTGCAGCCTTATGGCGCTGAGCTTACCGAGGATGAAATTAAAGCGATCGAGAGCAAGGGCAAGAAAAAGGTTGTACAGGCTGACCCCGAGGTCACGGTTGCCATTGGTTGGAAGGTCATGAAGAAAAGCGCTGCGTTCTGGCTGCTCGCGTTGGGCTTCATGCTGGTTGGCGCAATTAATGCGATGATCGTCGTGAACACGATTTCGAATATGACTTCCGTTGTCATGAATGGTGAGACCATCGTGACGGGTGGCCATGATATCGCCTGGGCTTCTACGGTGCTTTCCGCCGAATTGGTGCTTGTTGTGTTCTGCAAGGTTGCGCTCGGCTCGATGTATGACCGTCTTGGACTCATTCCTTCGTCCATTATCGGCGCCTTTACGTGCTTCGCGGCCAATTTCTTCATGATTTTCAACACGACCGACTGGGGTCCGATTCTTGGTGCAGTGTTCTTTGCGTTCGGCACGTGCGTATGCACCGTTGGTCCTTCGGTTATGATGACGAAAGAATTCGGCCGCCTCGATATCGGCAGGGCCACGAGTATCATGGTCGCCGTGCAGAGCGTTGGCGGCATTATGGGAGCTATCGTTTCGGGCCAGGCGTTCGACGCGGCTTTGAGCTTTACTCCCGCCTGGATTTTCGGCATGGTGATTTCAATCATCACGGGCGTGTGCATGGTTGCCTCGGTGAAGCTCGCGCGTAAGCTCGTTGCGAAGCAAATCGCTGCTGGCGCGCCTCGCGTTGATGAGGAAGGCAAGATCGTCGAAGGGTCTGTAGCTACCGCTTAAGAGCCGCTGCCTCGATAGAGCGACGCGAGTCTCAACATGCTGGTGATGCGATGGTTCGAGCCATTTCTCAATGAACGCCTTGAGTGGTAGAGTCGTTGCCATATTGCGTTTTCTGCTGCGTTTATCGAAAAGCCGCCCCTAGGGGCGGCTTTTTTCGCGCAGAGAGTTGGTTATTGGATATACTTTTAGAGTTTGCGTTCTGTGACGCAATCGTTGTTCTACCTATTTATATAGAGAGGTTTTCGATGACTTCTAACGAGCAAGCCGCACCTGCGCGCGAACATTTTGCGTCGCGTATCGGCTTTTTGCTTATCGCTGCAGGTTGCGCGATTGGCCTGGGCAATGTTTGGCGCTTCCCCTATATCGTCGGTGAATACGGCGGCGCCGCATTCGTGCTGCTATATCTCATCTTCCTCGTTATTCTTGGTTTGCCCGTTATGGTGATGGAGTTCGCTGTGGGCCGTGCGAGCCAGAAGAGCGGTGCGCTTGCCTATGACGTTTTGGAGCCGAATCGCCGTTTCCACTGGTTTACGTGGTGGGGCCAAATCGGCTGCTACGTGCTGCTCATGTTTTATACGACGGTTGCAGGCTGGATGCTTTCGTACATTCCCAAAATGGCTTCGGGTGAACTGTCCACGACCGACCCCGATGTGATCGCCGCAACGTTTTCAGGCATGCTGGCCGACCCCGCGCAGCTTATTGGATGGATGGTCGTCGTTGTGCTCATCGGCTTTCTTGTGTGCCGCCTAGGCCTGCAAAAAGGCGTCGAGCGCATCACGAAAATCATGATGGCCGCACTCTTTGTCATCATGATTGCACTGTGCATTCGCACGGTTACTTTGCCGGGAGCGGGCGAGGGCATTGCGTTTTATCTTATTCCCGATTTCGGTAAGCTGTTTGCCGGCAATACGCCTGCTGAACAGTGGGCGACGTTTGGGCAGGCGGTCTACGCCGCAATGGGGCAGGCGTTCTTCTCGCTGTCGCTCGGCATTGCCGCAATGGAGATCTTCGGCAGCTACATTGGCCGCGAGCGCAGCCTGACGGGCGAAGCCATTTCGGTTACGGCGCTCAATACCGTCGTTGCCATTCTTGCGGGCCTTATCATTTTCCCCGCATGCTTCGCGTATGGCGTCACGCCCGATTCGGGCCCTTCGCTCGTATTCGTCACCCTTCCCGCCGTGTTCGCGGAAATGCCTCTGGGCAATGTATGGGGAGCGCTTTTCTTCGTGTTCATGAGCTTCGCGGCTCTTTCCACGGTTATCGCTGTGTTCGAGAATCTCGTAAGCTGGACGATGGACAAATTCGGCATGTGGCGCAGCCGTGCCGTTACCATAACCGCCATTTTGCTCGTGCTGCTGAGCTTGCCGTGCGCGCTCGGTTTCAACGTGCTTTCCGACATCTCGATTCCCTCAATCGGCGATATTCAGAGCATCGAGGACTTCGTCGTCTCGAACAATATGCTGCCGCTGGGCGCTCTTGTCTTCGTGCTGTTCTGCACACAGAAATTCGGCTGGGGCTGGGATAACTTCGTAAATGAAGCCAATAACGGCAAGGGTCTTAAGATAAAGAGGTTTATGAAAGGCTATATGACATATGTTCTGCCGGTACTTGTGATGTTTGTGTTTATTATGGGGCTGGTGGGACTTGTTAATGGCTAAGAAAGATAGGAAAAGGCGGTACTCGGATTGAGTAACGCCCCAGCTTGTAGAAAAAGGCTGGTTTT
>OLVX01001049.1_pt1 | contig 24926 bp, 18 predicted proteins | sample 1673271 | NCBI WGS metagenome assembly OLVX01 (sample SAMEA3178939, study PRJEB25190) | human gut metagenome | biome: human gut; feature: human-associated habitat; material: faeces | place: Austria | collected 2013
CGACTTCGACTGGGTGCGCGACCGCCCCGGCCACGACCGCCGCTACGCCATCGACAGCACCAAGCTCCAGCGCGAGCTGGGGTGGAGGCCTGCTCATACCGACTTCGCTGAGGGTCTGAAGGCGACCATCGACTGGTACGTCTCGCATGAGGCCTGGTGGCGCCCCGCCAAGGAGGCTACCGAGGCCCGCTACAGGGCCCAGGGGCAGTAGAGGCGATTCGTCTCTCTAACCTGGAATTCTCTGCTCAGAATTGGAATTGGATTTTACCATGTCGCAAAGTAATGATGTTCAGGTCAGCGTCCTGATGATCTGCTACAACCACGAGAGGTATCTCTCTCAAGCGATTGAGTCTGTCCTCTCTCAGCAGACTTCATTTCCGTTTGAAATTTTAATTTATGACGATAAGTCGACGGACGCATCTCGAGATTTGATTTCTCGATATCAGGAACAACATCCAGACATCATTAAGTGTATTTTCCCAGGTGAAAATCAGTTTTCAAAGGGGAAGTCGCCTTTGTGTGACTTTCTGGTTCCTGCCGCAACTGGAAAGTACATTGCCGAGCTTGAGTGTGACGACGCGTGGATTGGCACGGACAAACTTCAAACGCAATTTGACTACATGGAGTCTCACGCCGGGGTCGCTTTGTGTGCTCACTCGGCAGAGCTTTACAACGACACCACGGGCAAAATTGATGGCATTGCCAGCGACTGTGCCGAAGTGATGACTTTTTCAACGCAAGACCTCATAATGCGTGGCGGAGCCGCACTGCCGACATGTGGCTATTTTTCCAGAACGACCGATATGAAGAATTACTTGCAGTGGCGGCCTAGCAATTGCCCTGTAGGTGATTGGCCCATGATGCTTTATCTCTCAACATGCGGTTCCGTCGTCTGCCTTCCTGAGGTTTTGGGGTTGTATCGTGTTGCTGTTGCCTCCTCATGGACTGGCAGGCGTTCGGCAAATGCGGTTGCAACTGCTAAGTTCGATAAGAGAATGCTAGGAATGATCGATGAGCTGATTTCAAAAATGCCCTCGGAGTTCCATGCTTCTTTGAGGGCAAAGCAGGCTGAATTCTTTTTTGATCTTGCTTTCCGAGCGGATGTCAGCGTTAAGAAATTGGAAGAAGAACTCGATTACCGCCTGGAAGTATCCTCTGCGCAATTGCTCAACTTACGTATCAAGCTGTTCGTCAAGCGCATTGCTAATGTGTTAGGCTTGATGCCCCTGATTGAGCGAAAGATGATACTTAGAGCCTCAAAATAATCAATCGGACTACCTTGGTGCGTACTGTTCAGAGTTGCACCAAGGCAGTTTAAATTGGTACGTAACCTCAAGAGGCGTCTAAGATTTTGATGAGCTTTTTTGCGGTTGCCACCCATGAGAAGCAATGCTCAATATGAAGCGCCGCGTTATCGCCGCACGTCGTGGCCGCACCGCAATCGTTACAGTAAGCAAGGATCGCCTTTGCGATCTCATCCTCGCTTACTACGCTAAGCACGGTGCCGTACTCCTTGGACGGAACGACCTCTCTTGCTCCGGCACAATCCGAGACGACAATCGCACAATGCTGGGCTGCCGCCTCCAGAAGAACCGTTGGAAGCCCCTCTGGATACTCAGTGGGAAGGCAAAAACAGTCAGAGTCTCTCAGTAGTCCCGACAGCTCCTGCTTTGACAGACGCCCCATATAATGAAGCCATGTCTTATGGTTTTCAAAGAGTCTGTCCTCAAGAGGGCCACTTCCCGCGACTGCAAGATGGACGCATGCTCCCGCGGCGTTGAGGGAGGATACTGCCCCCAGAAGTTTGGGCAGGCCCTTTTCGGGGATCAATCTTCCGGCATATGTGACAAGAAATTCGTTGTCGGTCAGCGATAGGAGCTCTCTGTAGCTGTCCGGTTTGGCCGTGCTCCTATATTCAGCGCAGTCGATTGAGTTCGGTATAACAGCTTGGGCATCAAAGCCTATGCTCTTAAGCCAAGATAGCCCTCGCTCTGAAACTGAGCAGCCGATAGGCCTTTTGGACCTAATCAGACGATTGTTGATTGCCTCATAAGTACGCATCGCGAGTCCCAGAGGAGACTTTTCGTTAGAAATTGGACCCGAACTGTGATCGATTAGAACGGGTCTCAGGTTGTGGGCGCTTGCGATGCGACATCCCAGAAGACAAATCGGATAGTATCGCGTGTTGATGACAATGCCATCAAATGGAGCCTCTGTAAGCTCTTTAATCTGCTTGAAAGTGGCCTTCGAAGGAATCATTAGAGGAAAACGGTCGCCCATGGTTGATTTCGAAGGAATTCCAATAACCGTTACCTCTCCATCTGAAACCCGGAAGAGTCCTTCGGTTGAGGATGTCACCACAGTTACTTTGATGTTTTGTGTTGTCAACTGTGTTGCAAGGTTATGAGTAAACTGTTCAACTCCGCCAAGGTGTGGTGGGTAAAAGGCGGAAAATATAGCTATGTGGTCGAGCACCTTATTCGTTCCTTATCTAAATGAGGGCAATAAGATAGAAGAGGAAGCGAGCCATATGAATTTTCTCAAGAAGAATTACCACTCCGACTCCAAGTCGGATTTTTGTTCTTTGGCCCTTAGGCTTCAACAGTCCAACGTATTGGTTGGATAGGTAGTTGGGGAACTTTGACTCTGCGTCTGCCTTTGCAAAAGCGTACTTCTCTTTCATAAGGGAAATGCCGCATCCATGATTGAACGAAATGAGGGCATTAATCATATTGGCGAGATAGGTGTACTCGATAACGTCCTGTCTGTCCTGGGGGATGCTGCTCAGCTCATGGTTTTTGAGGAAGGTGTCAAAGAGCTCGGCCATAATTCTCTCGTGGTTCTTTTTGTAGTTCATTGAACCAGTGATTGAGCCGGGGTTCAGCACGTAATAGTAGCCCGCGTATTGAATTACTTTAGTTTTAGCGTTGCAATAAAATGCTGATAGACTGAAGTAGATGTCTTCACCGCATTTGATTGATGTGAAGTGCAGGTCATTCTCCGATATGAAAGACCGCCGGTATAGTTTTGCACAAGCGATGGCATAGGTGGTGGAGCTCCAGACCGTATCGCTTAGGTAATGTTCGGTCAGCTTGCCGTCGATGTCTCGAATATACCCTCCAACCACAATGTCGTAGTTGCCGTCTTTTGTAGCATCGAGATAGTGCTGCAGGTAATCGGGCTTGATGTAGTCGTCGCTATCGATGAACATGACGAATTCGCCACAAGCAACTCCAAGGGCCTTCTCTCTTGAAAGGCCCAGGCCAAGATTGACTTCGTTAGTGATTACCTTAATGCGGTCCGAATGCTTTGAAACATACTCGCTCAGTATCGTTGAGCTGTTATCCGGACTGCAATCATTTACGCAAATGATTTCGTAATCGTCGTACGTCTGAGCAAGTATGCTGTCGAGGCATCGCGCAAGATACTGCTCGACATTGTATACAGGAACGATGACCGAAACCTTCATGTTTTATAACCTCTGATGGGTGCGGGAATAACTTACTATGAAATATTTTCCCGGTTTTATTATCCAAATGCAACTTTATCGAAAGGAGGTAATTAGTGATTTTGTTTGATAAGGTTGACATTTTTGTTTTGAGGCCACTTAGATGAAGGTAACCTCACGTTGATATCTTTGTCTCCGCATTTGCGGTAAGAAGAAATACCTTCTTTTCAGCAGATCGCTCAAGTCCGTTTAGCATGGCAATACAGTTGTCTTCATTTCGATTAGCGAGAGATTTTGTGGGGTTGGCTCAGGATTGTATTTCGTAAATTGTTTTAACCCAACAATTGGGGTTGTTGCTTTACGGTTGATTTCCAATCTCGGCCGAGCACATTGAGTAAATAGGCCATTCCCGCAGTTAGCCGAGCGCCCCTGCGGCCCCTCCTGAACTGCCTCCCATTTCTTGGACACGAAAAATGGGAGGCTTCAAACCGGACCTTGAAGGTCCAACTTTTTGTCCGCAGTCCCTATTTCACGCCTTTTGTTCCGAAGTATGCACCGGAGGATACGAAAGCTGAATTCAAAAAGAATGGATTCGAACAAGACTACCTTGGTTATTCCCATGAAAGAGAACGGCGTCTGCTAGAGAATCTTGAGTTTGACTACGCCGATATTTCATTCTTGGTTGTAGATAAGGCTGAGGAGATTGAAGAGATAGTCGAGGTAACAAATGGAGGCGTTTCTACAAATTTGATTTTGCCGATGTCCACTTACAAAATGATTGAATCGTTATGGCCAGTTCATAAAATAGTTACGACATTATAGTTTCGCTAGCAACCTATTTATTGAGTTTTTAGTTTTCTGTCTAATGTTATAGCGTGAATTTGTTTTTCCGTCAGGCACCGGCTTGGATTCGACTCATTACTCGTTGTGGACACACACCTGGGTTTGCCCGTTTAAGTATTCGCCTTACTTCTGCTGCCTGTTCTTTGTTCGGATGCTTGGCGTCTTCTTGGCAGGATGTTAAATTCGGCTAATGTGCATATTCGTTGATTGCGTACGCTAATATGTTGGGGATATTAATTACAGCGAGAATGGATTTGCGTGTCCTATTGTCCAAAAACCCTTGTTGCCATTCCGGCATATAATGAGGAAGAGTGCATAGAAAACACCATAATCGAGCTTAGGCAAGTCGCGCCTAGGTTTGATTTTGTAGTTATTAATGACGGATCTCATGACCGCACGCTTTCTATCTGCGAGAATATCGGCTGCAATATTATTAACATGCCAATTAACTGTGGTCTTACAGTTGGATTTCAGACCGCGGCTCGATATGCTGTCGATCATGGATATGACTATATGGTTCAGTTTGATGCTGACGGGCAACATCGTCCTGAGTATTTGGATGCTCTTGTTGAGAAAGCGGTAAAGACTGGTTCAGATATCGTCATCGGTTCTAGGTTTCTGACTGTCCGCAAAGATAAATCGATGCGCATGGTTGGTTCACGCATGATCACTGTATTGATTAAGATGCTGACTGGTCATCGCATTAGTGATCCCACATCTGGCTTCAGACTGTTTGGCCGTCCTGTACTCGAAAGATACTATTACGACAACACTCTTAATCCCGAGCCAGAGTCACTTGCTTTGTTTTTAAAACAAGGATACTCGGTCTCCGAAGTTCAGGTCTCGATGCGTGAACGCCAAGGTGGAGAGAGCTACTTAAATCCGGTTAAATCTATGCAGTATATGCTCCGGGTATTCGTAACGCTTCTTATTGTTCAGTGGTTTAGGTGATCGTTATGTCTATATCACTTCGCGTGTTGCTAATTGTCAGCGCTGCCGTTGTTTTGTTATTTGTAGTCCGAAAGCTTAAGATGTCCCAGATGCAAGCTCTGGATTCGCTATTCTGGCTGTTGTTTAGCTTGAGCTTTGTGATTCTCGGCATTTTTCCTGAAATAGCAATCGCTTGTTCAGCCCTTTTTGGTTTTGTTTCGCCTTCGAACTTAGTTTTTTTGTACGTGATTGCCGTTCTCGTTGTGCGGGATTTCTGCAATTCACTGCGCTTGGCCAAGTTGGAGGAACGGTTAAACTCTCTTGTTCAGGCGGTTGCTTTAGATAAATAGCATTTGCTGTTTGATATTGGAGCGTTCGTTACCATGCTGCCTGTTTTGTTATGTTAATTTGACGGGGCGTAGACTGCGTTCACGCTAGTAATTTCGGCTGTTCGCGCCCTCGTACGTCATGCGTGCTTCGATAGATGGGATTCAATTGGCATCAAGTATTTCGAATAAAGAAATTAAGCACAGGATTGAGTTTATTGACGTTGCCAAGGCACTTGCAATTATCGCGGTCATCGCAGGCCATACTGCGATTCGCTTTTTGGGCTTAGGCACCGGAGCACAGTTCATATTCGCTTCGGCGTTTACTTTTCATCTACCAGTCTTTTTCGTAACGAGTGGTTATTTCTTACATGTCGATAGACGTTATGATCTTGCAAAGGAGGTCAGGGCGTTGATCATTCCTTATGCGGTTTCTTCAATTCTCATAATCGCTTTTATGTGCGCATCAAACCTCTTTCTGCATGATATGGGATCAACGAAGCAACTCTTCAAGGATTGGCTCTCTGCTAGTGTGTATGGCGCGGGCGATGTCCCCTCGGCTGAACTTGCAGTTTGGCCTTTGCGTGTGCGTATCGGTGGAACATGGTTTCTTCTTGCGTTATTCTGGGCGAGAATGATTGCGATCAAACTGTTTAAGACAAAACGACCGATATTGCTTTCCATCCTGTGTTTCTTTTTGGGACTACTTTCTGCTCACGTAGTCTTCCTTCCTTTCGATATTCAAAGTGGATTGTGCGCCGTTCCCTTTGTAATGTTGGGAACTTATGCAAATAAACGTGGCTGGTTTACAGAGAAAATCGGTGCTGAATTCGTAATTCCTGCGTTGTTTGTTGCTTGGCTCTGGGCTGTTGTTGGTTTTAATGGATTTTCGATGGCCATGTGTGATTACGGAAGGTCAGTTGTTGATTTTGTTCGCAATATCGCTGGTGCAATCGCAAGCTCTCTGTGCCTCGTTTTGTTTTTGGCGTTGATCGAACAGGGAGGGCATAATTCCTCAAAATTATGGAAAACTCTTAGCCGGTTAGGTTCTCTTACGCTGTATGTACTGATGGTTCATGTTGCAGAAGATGACATATTAAGATGGGGGCAAATCGTAGAAACGGTTGGCGCTCGTGGCCAAGGGCTGGCGTGGCTTGGTGTGCTTGTTGTTCGAATACTTGCTGACGTCTGCATCGCGTTGTTAGTGCAACGTTTGATACGGTTTCTGATGTCTAAAGTTCAAGCTGCTAAATAGCCGGTACTATCATGAATCTGTTGTCGATTGGTCGACACGGTTCCGACTCCGTGCGATTCCCAGATTCCCTATTCGACCTTCATGCCGTCCATTTTCTCTGGCTTCTGTCCTATAACAGAATCGTGTACAGCGCGGTCTGGGTTGCATGGGCGATGCAAAGATGAGATGGCGCTGCGAGATCGGCCGCTAGCAATAAAAGGCACAGAGTCCAATGTCGGTCCCGGTGCCCAAGTGTAATAACAACGGTGCTGTTTCGCGATATTCGGCAGTGTTCAGGCGATTGAATGCTCAGTATAGGCTATTAAAAATCAATCTTATATAGCTTCATATCGTCTTTTGCTAAGACAAGGCTAAAACCGGGTGTATTTTCGTTAATCGATGTTATGCCGCTCCAATCATTTTCGTTATAACCTATAAAGAATCTTTCTGGTTCATCTTTAGAATCTCCGTCATCAAGCATCAGAACATATTCAATATGGTCATTCTTAAGTGCATCTCTGATTTGCTGGCAGTTCAGATAATTTGACAACTGTTTTCTGTAGAGCCAGCTATGTTCTGTCTCCGAAGTACTCTTTGCGCCGCTGACGTGTGGATCTCGATAATATATATTCAGATCTTGAATGTCATAAGCAAAGCAGCTTCCATCAAATGGAATGTTGATGACTTTTGTTTCAGGTTTAATGAGCTTGTCAGCTTTCTCAACAAAGTCTACTTCATCAGATGAATAAACACTTGGGGACTTTTTGTCAAACTTGTAATCAAGAAGCCTCGTGTAGTCTTGAAAAGTTGTTGGATAGCCCAGGTAATTATCAACGAAAAACGGGAAGCAGACTACCAGGATAATCAAAACCGATACGCTCAGTTTTATTATTGGCGTTCCTATGGTTTTTATGCTATGCCAATCCGATACCTTATTTTCCAATAATGAAAATAATGAAGCTAGTCCAATGCAGATTAAGGGCATAGCGGCTAAAGATGTGCAGGCCGCAATCCTATTATGATCGCAGTACCAAAAACCACAAAGATATTGTTTTACTACTCCATCACTGCTTACTGCAACAATAAACATGAATGCGGTAAGCAGATAAGACGCAACTATCCAGCGAAATTCTTTTCTTCGCATTATGCATACTATTCCGATGCAGAGCAGAATTAGCAAAATTGGATCTCTAGAATCTCGGGTAAACCCAAAAAATAAAAGGGAAATGACCGCCTTGTGTAAGGTCTGATTTGCTGGCCATTTGTAGTTTACAACGCCTTGAAATGCTGGAAGCAGAAAACAGATGGTCCATATGGCTATGACGCAGACAAGGAAGCCAAGCGTGGCAAATACTGGAATGAACTTCCCCTTTTTAGTAGCTCTTACTTTACTAAATAGGGTGTCAGACAATAATCCAATACTAAGTACACCAAGGGTAAAGAGTCCATTTGGGTGTGATCCGCATACTGCAATTATCGTCAGCAAAAACAAAAGAACTTGAGACAAATCCAGTTTATTTTCTTTAATTGCATTGCAGATTTCAATCTCCACTGAGAGCGCTGCGGGAATTAGGGAAAGTGACAATAAATTGGGGTATAACGGGCCCCATACAATGAACCTCCATGGAAATCCCACGATTAAAAGGCAGCCAACGACGCCAGCGATTGTTAAGTTTCTATTGTTGGGTTCAATTGCTCTGAACAGCGCATAACAACCCGACGTATATACCATTGCGATAATCACTGCAGCTGTTATATTTTCAGCAGCCTGGACAGTTACGCCTGAAGTAAGAATCGAAAGTGCTGCAAGTAAATGGAATATAGAAGGGTAAAAGACACCTGCAGTATTTATATCCGGGCTGACTGAGGTATCAAAATAAGCGCTTGTGGATAAGACTGATAAGATTTTACTCGATGCCATGTTCTTAATTATGGCTAAATGAGTCGCATTGTCATTGTCTGGTTGAAATGCGTCAAGGCCATGCTGGTGCTTAAATAGAACTAAGAGAACCAATAGAATACCAATAAGCACGTAAAGACTCAGAATGAGAATTTGATCTGCTTTGTTGTTAGAGGAATCGTATCTATGTTTTATGAGCGAATAGATTACAAGCAAAGCGGCCGTTGGAATTAGGAGCATCGATATGATGCCTGCATTAATACTGAGTATATGAAGAACTACTCCTAAAGTTAGGAGAATGCAGCAACTAACAGGAGGTGCTATCGCTATCGATTTTACATTGTCGTATCCGAGGCATTTGGTTAATAAATAGCCAGGTGCGAATATGGAAAAAGTGATTGTAATAAAAGCAATAGCGATAGCCACGAAAGTCCAATCAGCTAGAGGATCAGCATAATTGACAGATCTAGATTCCTAGATATCTTTTCCAAAACTCGTCTGATGTGACGATTGGTCTGCTATTAGAGTAAGCTTCAGCGAGTTCTTTCTCACATTTCTTATATTGTTTAACATCGGCTTTGTAGCGCTTAAGAAGTTTGGCGTACTTCTCGGCGTCTTTTGTCCTTATGCATCCCATTCGGTTGTACCAGTCAATAACGATAAGGTACTTTTTCCCCCGGATTGCTCCGGCGGGATATTCCCAACCGTGTACAGGTATGACTGCAAATCCAGAACCATCTCCGGTTAGTATCCTTTGTTTATTATCGGTAATAAAATCAATCAGTCTTTGCGAAATCGATCGTGGCTTGTCTCCCGCAATCAATTGTCTATCAATATCATCAATGGAAAAGTTTTCAATTCCAATCTCGCGAGCTTGTCTCTCTAGCTCGCTGAAGGGAACCATTGCTTCCTTCTTCTTGTTTGCTTCCATGAACGTTTTCTCGGCAATTCCGATTTCGCTATAGAAATCGGGTCCTTTCATGAAGTCCTCGAATGCATCAAGAACTAAGCTGGCATTTTTATAACCATACTTTTTAAGCTCGAGTCGAACGTTGTTTTTTAATTCGTACATAAAGTCTGAGTTCGATCCGAACCCAGTCGTGTATTTTGCAATGAGGGTATTCCTCGTTGTTTGGTAGCGCTCAACTGCCGCGTTGTATCTAACATGGAAACTTTCATGCCAGATGCAGATGCTGTTCATCGTCATAAAGGGTTTATTGCATCGAACGCCGTACTCTGCATCGTCACATCTAACAAAGTAGGGAAGTGGCAATCCGTTCTCTTCAATTGTGCTTATCGGTATACAGCAGTACCACCATGCCGCGTAACGGGCGTTGGTCTCTCGAATGTTTTTAGGGATTCTAAACGTCTCGTTATAAACAATGTCTTCAAAACGGGATAGGTATAAGGGCTGTTTTGCGGGGGAGAAAGAGCCGAGGGGAGTCATATAGCCAGTGTCTTCCCACTGTTGATCTGCAATGCCGTAATTAAGCATCGCGCCGCTAATCATCGCTTCGGAATAGTCTTTGTTCACTATCCTTAGCAGGTTATAAGTTCTCTTGATGCTCTCCGGAGATACGGCCACGTCGTCGTCCATAAGTAGAACGTGAGTTGCTTTCGGTTTCTGCTCCTTGGCAAGAATCATTCCGTAAGTGAAGCCGCCTGCGCCACCAACGTTCTGGTTTGGATGAATGTGGACGTGTTCGTTTTCCAAGGCTGATGAATCGAGCGTTCTGCCATTATCTATTACGTGCATATTAAAGTGGTCGGCGATTGGATCAGCGCTATCAAGAATCTCCGACTTTACTAAGTCGATATTTGATGTGATGTACTTCTCTTTCTTAAATGTCGTAGTCGCTAAGACAAGCTCAATTTCTTTTAGCGGTTGATCGGTCGAGACCGAGTAATAGCTGTTTTTAATTTGTACAGGACCCGTGGTGCGAATGATAAACCCGACCAGTATCGTATCTTTATTCGTCGTTAATTCGATATCTAGGGCGGTAAAGGAGTCGGATTTCTCTACGGTTCTTTTTGTTGCATCAAGAACAATCGGACTAGATGAGAATCTATCAGAGGTCGTTTGCACTACCTCGCACGAAGCACCCTTAAGTTCGAGGTGCAAATAATACTTTTGCGCGTTTGTATAAGTATTGAGTTTATTAATCGAAAGCGCGTTGAAATAAGTGCTGAAGTCATATTCGCCTTCTCCGTGGAGCTCCCAGGCATCACTATCGGGAAGAAAGACAACGGGTTCAGTTGAACGACAATACAAAGAGGGATAATTGACCGCGCGTGCGTTGTGCTCCAAGAGTACATTCGCGAACTTCATCAGGGGCATTTAAATCTCCATTTCTTGTAAATAATCTTGATTCATTATATAGACATACGCGATGTTTCACATTATCCATAAGGTGTTGAAGATGCCTGCAGAGGTGTGCGACTTACAGTCAATTTAGGCGATAATGTGATTGCTTGTATCTTCTTGAAGGTAAGTATGGGAGTTTATTTTGAAACTTAATTATAAGTTAGCCAACATAGTGCGCTGCGTTGATGACCACGCGATTTCCCACTCGGAGCTCTATTATCGGGTTGAACGCGGCGGCATTGTGCGCACCCTTCCGGGGGGCTGCTTGCAGATAGATGGAACCGTTGACTTTATGACGTATGTCAACGGATTATCCGCTTTGAAATGGAGACAATACGCGCAGCTCGATGAGGTCTGTCTGAATTTGGTTCTTGATGGGTCGGGGCTTGTGCGCATTTATGGCGTAGAACATGGGTCACTCGATCCAGTACAAATTAAACAGGCCCCTTTTTCTACTGAGAATGGACCGAGTTCGTTGGCCATTAGTGTCTGTTTGGAGAATTTTGACCTTATTGGATTCTCTATATCCTCCGTGGAATCGACTACCGCGACTTTGGTTAAGGGCTGTTATACCGCAACTGTGGATGAGGACGAGGTAAATCGTGTTGACCTCGCTTTGTCTACGACAACGTTTAAAAATGAGAAATATATCATTCCCAACATCGATCTCGTTAAAACCGGCATCTCAAAAGAGGACGGCCCAATCCACGACCACTTCCACATGTTTGTTGTTGATAATGGGCAGACCCTCGATTCCGCGGCGCTATCTGACGAGTTGGTTACCGTACTCCCGAATCCCAACACGGGTGGTTCGGGAGGTTTTGCACGTGGAATGATGGCGGCTACCGAAACTCCTGGTCAGTTCACCCATATCATTTTGATGGATGACGATGTCTCTATCATGCCCGAGAGTTTGATCCGCACGTTCAATCTCCTCTCTCTTGCTAAGGGTAAATATAAGGATGCCTTTATTAACGGTGCCATGCTTTCGATGGAAGATCCCACCCGCCAGTTCGAGGATGTTTCATATGTGGCTTCTTCTGGCGCCTATCGTCGCGTAAAAGAGGATCTGAATGTTGGCAAGCTGTCCGATATCCTCGAAAACGAACGTACAAACGTCGAGGTTGACCAGGCTTACGGAGCCTGGTGGTATAGCTGCATTCCGGTGAAGGCTATCGAAAAGAACGGTCTTCCCATGCCTTTCTTTATTCGCTGCGACGACGTTGAGTTTGGCATGCGCAATAAGCCTGTCTACATGACCATGAATTGCATTTGCGTGTGGCATGCGAGCTTTGAGGGGCGTTTCCGCGCTTCGGTTGATTGCTACCAGTACTTCCGTAACTTCTTTGCCATGATTGCTCTCGATGATTGTGCTGATGAGAAGATGTTTGTCCTTCGTATTCAGCGAGGGGTACGTCAGAACTTGCGCGATATGGACTATCAGGCTGCCGAGTTTATTCTCGATGGCTTTGAGGATTATCTGCGTGGCCCTGAGTATCTCCAGAAGCTTGATGGCGCCGCGACGATGATCGGCAAGGGTAAGTTAAACGAAAGGCTGATTCCTGTTTCCGAAATGGATCCAGAGCTTCTTCGCAAGGCCGGGGTTACGGAGCAAGTGCTCGCTAATGTTAATCTGGAATCCCATCCTTCGAAGTTTATGAAGTACTGGAGATCTATTCCTTACGACAAGCACTATCTTCCCGATGCGCTGTTGCGCGGTAAGCCTGGCTATGCAGTTAAGAATGGCAGCTGTACGCTTGAAGGCAATTCGACGCGTTGCAAGACGCTGGTCTTTCTTGATCCGACCCGCGAGAAGGGATCGGTCCGCACGATGGATCGAGCGCGGTTCAAGAGTATTCGTAGCCGTGAGCACGAATTGATGGCGCGATATCGTAAAGAAGGCAAGAGCGTCAGGGGTGCATGGAAAGATGCTATGCCTTATATGACTTCGCGAGAGTTCTGGGAACAGTATTTAGGTCTTAAATAAGAAGGGGTCCGGCTTAAGTCCGGACCTCTTCTTATTTTGAGTAGGTTTTATAGGCTTGTAGCTCCCATTGCTTTCGTTCAACCTTTGCAACCGAGTCGAGAATGAGCCCCGTTGCCAGGCTCAGGCCGCACAGAAACATGAATGAGGCTGCCAGCATTGCGGTGGGGAAGCGAGGGACTAATCCGGTCTGGAAGTACTCTGCGACGATTGGTATACCGAGAGCGAGCCCTATGATGGCAAAGATGATCGCGATAAGACTGAAGAACTTGAGGGGACGATAATCCTTAAAGAGGGTTCCAATCATTGCTATGACTTTAATACCGTCGCTAATTGTGTTGAGCTTGGACTCGGAGCCGGCAGGGCGATCACGATACTCCACCGGTACGTCTTGAATTCGCCAGCGGTGATCGACGGCGTGGATTGAGAGCTCGGTTTCGATCTGGAAGCCCTCGCTCAAAACGGGAAAGGTCTTGACGAAGGGTTTGCTCATGGCTCGGTAGCCGGTCATCACGTCGTCAAAGCTGTAGCCGTAAATCCACTTGATCATGGCGCGAACAAGATTGTTTCCGAACCCGTGAAATGCTCTTTTGTTCTCTTCTGCATAGGTGCCATTAGAGAGACGATCGCCGACGGTCATGTCTGCCTCGCCTTTAAGGATGGGCTCACAGAGCGATTTGGCGGCTTCGGCGGGGTACGTATCGTCGCCGTCAACCATCAAGTAACACTCGGCATCGATATCTCGGAACATTTGGCGACATACGTTACCTTTGCCCTGCCTGGGCTCGTGGCGCACCGTAGCCCCGTGGTGCTTGGCGATTTGCGTAGTGTCGTCGGACGAGTTGTTGTCGTAAACGTAGACTATTGCACCGGGTAGCTCTCGATGGAAATCGTCGACAACTTTGCCAATCGTCAGCGCTTCGTTGTAGCAAGGGATTATGACGGCGGTATTCGAATAGTCCATGTAGGACCTCCTTTAATGACTCAGCTGGTCGAAAGTATACCTATCGCTCGTCCCTTTGCTTAGATATGGGTTAGTTTTCCAGATTTGTTGCGGTGGGTTATCGTCAACGTGGGAGGGCTATACTTTCCACTGTTATGTTTTACGAGACAAGGAGATGGTCCGTGGCTGACAACGTAGAGAGTCAGAAAGCGGTGGCTAAACCGGCCTCTCACGCTAAAAATGATTTTGAAAAGGACAAGTTCATTCTTAAGCAGCTTGTCACCAAAGATTTTAAAATTAAATATCGTCGCAGTGTTTTGGGCGTGGCATGGTCTGTGCTTAACCCACTGCTGATGATGGTTGTTATGTCGATTGTGTTTTCGACGATTTTTGGCCAGAGCCGCAATGGATCAATTACGCCTGAAATGTATCCGTTGTATCTGATTGTCGGTAACATTACGTTCTCCGTCATGTCCGAGTCGACGAACCAGGCGCTCATGTCCATCATTTGGGCGTCTTCTCTGCTTAAGAAGGTTAAGGTCCATCGCTGGGTTTTCCCGGTACAGAAGGTGCTGTTCTCTCTTGTCAACTTTTCCTTCTCTTTGGTTGCCGTCGCCCTTGTTATGCTCTTTTTCCGTGTTGTCCCTACCTGGCATTTAATTCTGCTGCCGGTTTGCTTGCTGTTGCTTATGTGTTTCTGCATGGGCTTGGGCATGATGCTGTCGGCGCTGGCGGTCTTTTTCCGTGACGTTATGCACCTGTGGACTGTTGTTATCACTGCCTGGATGTATCTGACGCCTATTTTCTGGACGACCGATTACATCAGCCAAATGGCACATTGGATCCAGGTGCTGGTGGTTGTGAATCCCATGTACAACTATCTCCAGTTTATGCGTGATATCTTCCTGTTCAATACCGTGCCTTCTGCGCTTACGTTCGGCTTATGTGTTGCCTGGGCTGTTCTTGCTCTTGTTATTGGCTATACCGTATTTCATAAGACCGAGCACAAGTTTATTCTCTACATTTAAGGAGTGCTGTTCATGACTGAATCTGCTATTGATTACAGCAAGCAGCCCCTTGCTGTTGAGGTCAAAGACGTCACCATGATCTTTAACATGGCGTCCGAGTCGCTTACGAACCTCAAGGAATATTTTATTAAACTCGCTAAGCACCAGCTGTTCTTTGAGGAGTTCCGTGCACTTAAGCACATTTCGTTTGATGTGCATCGCGGCGAGGTTGTTGGTCTTGTTGGTACTAACGGTTCCGGTAAGTCTACGATGCTCAAGATCATCGCTGGCGTTTTGGAGCCCAGCGAAGGCGAGGTTAAGGTCCACGGCAATATCGCGCCACTGATTGAGCTCGGTGCCGGCTTTGACCCGGAGCTTACCGCGCGTGAGAATATCTATCTGAACGGTGCGCTGCTTGGCTATACCAAGGAGTTTATCGACGCTAGTTTTGACGAGATCATTGAGTTCGCTGAGCTTAAAGACTTCGTTGACATGCCCTTGAAGAACTTCTCTTCGGGTATGGTCGCACGCATTGCCTTTGCTATCGCCACGATTACCGAGCCCGATATTCTCATCGTCGATGAGACGCTTTCTGTTGGCGATGTCTTTTTCCAGCAGAAGTGCGAGCGTCGCATTCAGCACTTTATCGAGAGTGGTGACGTCACGGTCTTATTCGTTTCTCACTCCATGGAGCAGGTTGAGCGCATTTGCCAGCGTGCCGTATGGATCGAGAAGGGTGACCTGCGCATGGATGGCCCCGTGGATGAGGTCTGCAAGGCATACCACGACCAGTTCAAGTAGGTTATAATTTATTAGCCGTGTGAACTTGTACCCGCTTGGGCGTGCGGCCTTATGCTCCATTAGCTCAGTTGGATAGAGCAGGGGACTTCTAATCCCAAGGTCGACGGTTCGAATCCGCCATGGAGCACCATATGAGTTTTAGAGACCCGGTTATTGTGCCGGGTCTTTGCTTTTTGGGACGTGTGCGCGTGCAGTGCTCCCTCAACAATAAGTCCGATGCAGCGATGCTGCACCGGACTTACTACATCCCAGAATGGCTATCAGCCTTTGGCTGTTGGGCTCTTACGCCTCGGTCGGCTCCGCGCCCAGCTCGTTGCGGACGAGTTCGAAGGCCGCGGCGATGGCCTTGTCCATGTCGTAGTACTTGTAGCCGCCCAGGCGACCGGCGAAGATCACGTCGCCCTCCTGCGCCGCCAGCTCCTCGTACTGCTTGTAGAGGGCCTCGTTCTTGGCGTCGTTGATGGGGTAGTAGGGCTCGTCGCCGGGTTTCCAGTCGGCCGGGTACTCGCGCGTGACGACGGTCTTGGCCTGCGTGCCGAACTCGAAGTGCTTGTGCTCGATGATGCGCGTGTAGGGGATCTCGCGCTCGGTGTAGTTGACCACGGCCACGCCCTGGTGGTCCTGCTCGTCGAGCGTCTCGGTCTCGAAGCGCAGGCTGCGGTACTCAAGCGTGCCCAGCTTGAAGTCGTAGAACGCGTCGATGGGGCCGCAGTAGATCGTCTTGGCGGCGATGTCGGGCTGGGCGGCGGCCAGCTGCTTGTACTCCACGCCGCAGCGCACCTCGACGCCCTTGAGCATGTTGGCGACCATCTTGGTGTAGCCGCCCATGGGGATGCCCTGGTAGCGGTCGTTGAAGTAGTTGTTGTCGTAGGTGAAGCGGCAGGGGAGGCGCTTGATGATGCTCGCGGGCAGGTCGCGGCAGTCGCGGCCCCACTGCTTCTCGGTGTAGCCCTTCACGAGCGTCTCGAAGATGTCGCGGCCGACGAGCGACAGCGCCTGCTCCTCGAGGTTTGCCGGCTCGCCGATGTTCTCGGCGGCCACCTGCTCGGCGATCTTGGCCTTGGCGTCGGCCGGCGTGACGACGCCCGGCCACATCTTGGCGAAGGTGTTCATGTTGAAGGGCATGTTGTACATGCTGCCGCGGAAGTTGGCGACCGGCGAGTTGATGTAGTTGTTGAACTCGGCGAAGCGGTTGACGTAGTCCCAGACGTCCCTCATGGAGGTGTGGAAGATGTGCGCGCCGTAGCGGTGGACCTGGATGCCTTCGACGTCCTCGGTGTAGATGTTGCCGGCGATGTGGTCGCGGTGGTCGATGACCAGGACCGACTTGCCGGCGCGCTTGGCGGCATTGGCAAAGACGGCACCCGAAAGGCCGGCACCGACGACAAGGTAATCGTACTGGGACATGGATATGCTCCTTTGTATGTCAATCGAACAGTTACAAATGATTCAGGGCAAACGCCACTGGCTCATTTGTCTCAAAGATTAGTGTAGCAGATGCACTTTCAGCAGCTCCAGCGCATGCGCGTAGCCCTGCAGGCCCTCGCCGGTGATGGTGGCAAAGCAGGCCAGGCGGGCGTAGCTTACCTGGCGGAAGTCCTCTCGCTTCTCGACGGCGCTGATGTGGACCTCGACGGCAGGGATGGCGACGGCCTTGAGCGCGTCGAGGATCGCTACGCTCGTATGCGTGTAGGCCGCCGGGTTGATGACGATGCCGTCGACCTTGCCGTAGGCCTCCTGAATCTTGTCGACGATGCTGCCCTCGTGGTTGGACTGGAAGACCTCGACCTCGTCAAAACCCTGTGCAGCGCCTGCCTCCTGGCAGATCTGGACCAGGCGGTCGTAGTTGTCGCTGCCGTAGATGCCCGGCTCGCGAATGCCGAGCATGTTGAGGTTGGGTCCGTTGATGACGAGTGCTTTCATGGTTGCTTCCTTTGCGGTTGGGCGGGCGGTGAGGCGGAACGGAAAACCACCACAAAGGTGCCTGTCCCCTTTGTGGTGGTTTAGAGGGTGTCGAGGACGGCGCGGGCGGTGTTGGCGGCGCAGTCGCGTGAGTCGATGATGTAGTCGGCCCAGGCGCGGTAGCGCGGCATGCGCTGCTCGGCGAGCTTATCGATGCCATCGCGGGCGGTGATAGGGCGTCCCTTATGGGCGAGTTCGTCGAGCTTGCGGTTGAGCATCACGATCTGGCTGTTCTGGTGCAGCAGCGGATAGTTTTCGTCGCGCGTGACCACGCCGCCGCCGGTGGAGAGCACCAGGCCACTGCGCTTGGAGATATCGGCCAGCGCTGCCGTCTCCTGCTCGCGGAAGGACGCCTCGCCGCGCTCGACGATATAGTCGGCGCAGGGCATCCCCAGGCGCTCCTCAAGCGCACGGTCCAAGTCGATGTGCTCGCGGCCCGTGAGCTGGGCGATCTGCTCGCCCACGCGGGTCTTGCCCGAACCCGGCATGCCGATCAGCGCGATGTTCTGTTCGCGGCGCGACAGGCGCTCCGTTACGTCAAGGATGCGCTCGCGCGGGGTGACCTGGCCGGTATAGCGCTCGACAGCCTGTGCCGCCTGGGCTACAAGCATGAGTAGGCCGCCGATGCAGGGGATGCCGCGGCGCTCGGCCTCGAGCATCAGACCCGTGCGGGCGGGGTTGTAGACAATGTCGATGACGCCCTCGAGCGCATCGAGGCCTTCGAACGTGCAGGGAGCGTCGGGGCAGTGGGGGAACATGCCGGCAGGCGTGCAGTTGACGAGCAGCGCGGCATCGGATTGCTGCGCGATGTTGTCGTAATTGACCTCGCTTGTGCGACCCACGGGTACGACGATGGCGCCCAGGTCGTCGAGCACCATGCTGGCCGTAGTGCCGGCACCGCCGGTGGCGCCGAGCACGAGGGCCTTCTTACCGGCAACCTCTACGCCCAACTCCTCGACCAGACACTGAAAACCAAAGTAGTCGGTGTTGTCGCCGCGCAGGCGGCCATCGGGCAGGCGTGTGATGGTGTTGACGTTGCCCATGCGCTCGGCCAGGGGACTCAACTCGTCCAGGTATTCCATGACGGCGCGCTTGTAGGGGATGGTTACGTTGGTACCTTCCCACTCGTCGCCCGTCATAAAGGCCGCGAGGTCCTCGGGCTCGCGCTCAAATCGCACGTAATCGAGCCCAGCGAGCTCTTTGTAGATGGTTGGGGTGTAGCTGTGGCCCAACACGCGGCCCAGCACTCCGTAGGGGCGGGTTGCGGCGGTGTTGGTCATCTAGAGTACCTCCGTGTAGCTGCCAAAGTAGGTGAAGCTTTCGCACACGTCGTCGATCGAGTCGAGCAGGTCGTCGAGGGCCTTGCTGCCAAAGGGGCAGTCCAGGTCAAAGTAGAACATAAACTCGAAGTCGCGCCCGGGGATGGGGCGGCTCTCGAGCTTGATGAGGTTGATGTTGAGCGCGTAGAAGCGCTCGAGCACGCGGTAGAGCGCGCCCGGCTCGTTGGCCGTGGTGATCATGAGCGAGGTGCGGTTGGCACCGGGATAGACGCGCGGTTCGCGGCTGATGACGACGAAGCGCGTGTAGTTGTTGTCCGAGTCCTGGATGTTGGGTTCCAGCACCTCGAGGCCATACAGCTCGGCACAGCTGCGCGAGGCGATGGCGGCGACATCGGTGCGCTCGGAGTTGGCGACCATCTCGGCCGACATGGCGGTGTTGGGGTACTTGGTGGCATGCAGTCCGTGGCCCTCGATAAAGCCGGCGCACTGGGCAATGGCTTGGCCGTGGCTGTAGACCTCGCGCACGTCGGCGAGCTTGGTGCCGGGTTTGACGAGTAAGTTGTGATCGATCTTGAGGCGCAGCGAGCGCACGATATGGAAGTCGAACTGTGCAAGCAGGTCGTAGACGGCGTTGACCGATCCGGCAGTTGAGTTTTCGATGGGCAACACGCCAAACTCGCAGAAGCCGTCGCGAATGGCGCGCATAACGCCCTCGAAGGTCTCAAAGAAGGCGATATCGGGCACATCGAAGAGCTTGCACGCGGCGATCTGACTGTAGGCGCCTTCGACGCCCTGGCAGGCGACGGTGGCCGTCTGGGGGAAGGGCGTGTCAAAGGCTGCGGCCGTGGCGCGGGCCTTTTGCGACACCGTGATGCCCTTGAGCTCGTTGATGTAGCGCTGCTGCTCGGCCTTGCTCATGCTCATGAGGAGGCGGAACAGGGTGATGGTCTGGGCCTCATAGCGCTCGGGTGCGCGGCTGGCGAGATTGTTGAGCTTGGAGCGTTCGCGGGCGGGGTCAAAGACAGCCTTGCCCATCTCGATCTTGGATTTGGCGACTTCGGTGGCAATGTCCATACGCTCGACAAAGCTGTTGAGCAGGGTGGTGTCGATGCCATCGATGGCCTGGCGAATATCGGCAAGGTCCATGGAGGTCCCTTTCGTGAATCGTTGGCTAGGGTAGTTAATTTGGGACGGGGCTTTTTTAGCTACCCTTTGACTGGCGGTGAATCGATGGGCACCGGGGCAAATGCTCACAGGCATATGGTGGTAGCTAAAAAAGCCCCGTCCCAAATTAACTACCCCTGGGGTGGGTGGACTAAAGCTGGCCTGCGTCCTCGAGGAGGGCGTCCCAGATGGCGAGGGCGGCGGCTGCTTCGGCTACGGGGACGGCGCGCGGGACGATGCAGGGATCGTGGCGGCCGTGGACCGAAAGCTCGGCATTTTCCACGGCGTCCATGTCCACGGTCTGCTGCTCGCGACCGATGGAGGGCGTCGGCTTTACGGCCATGCGCCACATGACGGGTGCGCCGGTGGAGATGCCGCCCAGGATGCCGCCGGCGTTGTTGGACTCGACCGCAATCTCGCCGGTCTCGGCATCAATACGATACGGATCGTTGTTCTCGCTGCCGCGCATGGCGGCCACGGCAAAGCCCATGCCAAACTCCACGCCCTTCACGGCGGGAATGCCAAACGCGATCTGCGCGATGCGGTTCTCGATGCCGTCGAACATGGGGTCGCCGATGCCCGCGGGAAGCCCGTAGATGCCGCACTCCACGATGCCGCCGATGCTGTCGAGCTCGTCGCGCGCGGCCAGGATTTCCTCGCGCATGCGACCGACAGCGGCGGCGTCAATGCAGGGCAGGTCGTTCGTAAGGATCGCCTTGCGGTCGGCCTCGCGATAGACCATGTCGTCCATGGGCAGGTCGGAGATGCCACCGATCTGCGCCACATGCGCCATGACCTTGATACCGCGGGCCTCGAGCGCCTGCAGCGCGATGCCGCCGGCGATGCACAAGGGGGCCGTCAGGCGGCCGGAGAAGTGCCCGCCGCCGGCGACGTCGTGCATGTTGTGGTACTTCACGCGCGCCGGAAAGTCTGCATGCCCGGGGCGGGGCTTGCGGCGCAGCTCGGAATAGTCTTTGGAGCGCGTGTTGGTGTTCTCGATAATCGCTGCGATGGGTGCACCAGTGGTATGTCCGTCGACCACGCCGGCAATGATATGCGCGGCGTCGGCCTCGTGGCGCTTGGTTGCGGTCTCGTCGCGACCGGGGGCACGACGGTCCAAAAAGGCCTGCAGCTGATCCTGGTCAACGGCAATACCAGCGGGAATACCGTCGAGCGAGCAGCCGATAGCAGGTGAGTGCGACTGGCCGAAAATGCTCAGATGTAAAACGTTGCCAAAGGTCGAGGACATGCTATTCCTCCTCGAGCGTGACCTTACCGCCCAGCAGGCGGTAGTGGTCGAAGAAATCGGGATAGGACTTGTTGACGGCCTCGGCGCCGTGGATCACGACATCGCCGGTAGCACGGCTCGCGGCGATGGCGGCCATCATGGCGATGCGGTGGTCGTTGTGCGAATCGACCTCGCCGCCGGTAAAGGCGTCGACACCCTTGATGATGAGGTCGTCGCCGGCAATGCGCACCTGCGCGCCAAGCGCGGTGAGCTCGCGGGTGGTGGTGGCCAGGCGGTCGGATTCCTTGATGCGCAGGCGGGCGCAATCGCGGATGAACGTGCGGCCCTGCGCCAGCGATGCCACGGCCGAGATTACGGGCACCAAGTCGGGGATGTCGTGCGCGCTCATCTCAAAGCCGGCGAGCTTGTCGGACTGCACGGTGGCGGCGTTGGTGGAGCGCACGATGCGGGCGCCAAAGCGCGAGAGCGCGGCAAGTACGTTGCGGTCGCCCTGCGCTGAGCTGAGCGACACACCTTCGACAGTGATGGGGTCGGAGCCGATGGCGCCGGCGCACAGCCAAAAAGCGGCGTTGGACCAGTCGCCCTCGACAGCCACGTTGCCAGGCGTGCGGTACGAGCCACTGCTCACTCGGAAATTCGTGATTTCGGGCTGGCCGTCCTTGGCGGGGATGCGCTCGACGGTGACCTCGACGCCGAATGCCTTCATGGCCTGGATGGTCAGGTTGATATAGGGGCGGCTCTCGATAAGGCCGGTCACCTGCACGCAGGAGGGCTGGGCCAGAAGTGGGGCTGCCAGCAGCAGACCGGAGATGTACTGCGAGCTCACGTTACCCGGCAGGATAAAGGTGCCCGGGCGCATGCGGCCGCTTGTCTTGAGCGGAAAGCCGCCCAGACCCTGCAGGTCGCAGCCAGCGGCAATGATCTCGTCTGAGAGCGGGGAGAGGGGGCGTGCGCCCAGACGGCCATGTCCCACAAAGGTTGCCTCTGCCCCCAGCGCGCAGGCGACGGGCAGCATAAATCGGAGCGTTGAGCCACTCTCGCCGCAGTCGAGCCTGCCGCCAGCAAGTGCCTTGAGCAGGCCAAACTCAATACTCTTCATAGTGGGGTGGACTTGGAAGCCGTCCTCGACGGTTTCGATGCGGGCGCCCAGCGCCGTGAGGCAGCGCACCGTGGCTTCGATATCGGCGCAGGTGGTGTTGCAAGTCACGTGCGTCTCGCCGTTGGCGAGCGCGGCGCAGATGATGAGGCGGTGCGCCATCGACTTGGATGCGATAGCGGGAACGGTGCCCTTGAGCGGGGAGGGGGTGATGCGGGCTAGCATGCTGATGCGTCTCCCTTCTGGCCGAGGCCCTCGGCAATTAAATCATGGAAGGTGGAAAGCGGCGTGCGGTCGATGCTGCAGCGGCCAATACCGTGCGGAATCACCAAGTCGATAGTGTCACCGGCGCGTTTTTTGTCGTGCAGCGCCTCGGCAAAGATGGCGTCGGCCGAAAGCCCGCAGCGGGTCTTGAGGCCGTGTCGGGCGCAGAGCTCCTCGATGCGGCCGGGGAGTTCGGCGTCGCAAATGCCGTGCAGGGCCGCGGCGCGCGTGATAATGCCCATGCCGATCGACACGCAGTTGCCGTGTCCCAGCTCAAAGTGCTCGCAGGCCTCGACGGCATGTCCGGCGCTGTGCCCAAAGTTGAGGAGCTTGCGCTGGTTGGTCTCGCGCTCGTCGGCAACGACCACGGCGCGCTTAATGTCGATGTTGCGGGCGATGATGAGCGCCACACGGGCCACGTCCTGGTTAAGCAGCTCAAGCGTGAGCGGGGTTTTCTCCAGTTCGGCGAAAAGCTCCGGATCGGCAATGACAGCGTGCTTGACGACCTCGCCGCAGCCGTCGGCGAACTGCTCGGGCGTGAGGGTGGCCAGGCACCCCACGTCGGCGATAACCACGCTCGGTTGCCAAAAGGCACCGGCCAGGTTCTTGCCGGCAGCCAGGTCGATGGCCGTCTTGCCGCCCACCGACGAGTCCACCATGGCGAGCAGGCTCGTGGGGATCTGCACAAACTTGCAGCCGCGCATGTAGGTGGCGGCCACAAAGCCGGCCACGTCGCCCACAACGCCGCCGCCGAGCGCCACGATCACGTCGGAACGCGAAAGCTCGTGCTCGGCTACAAACTCGAGAATGGCAACGTAGGTCTCGGCGCGCTTGTGTGCCTCGCCGGCCTCGAAGGTGCAAATGCTTACCTCATAGCCTGACGCCTCCAGGCTCTGCTTGACGGGCATCTGGTAGAGCGGACCCACGTTGGTGTCCGTCACGATGACGGCGCGGGTGCCTCCAGCGGTGGCGCGAACGAGCGGCCCTGTCTGCTCCAGCAAAAAGGTGCCCACGTGCACCTGGTAGGGGCGTGCGGTGTCGATATCGATGGTAATCGCCATAAGCTATGGTCCTTTCGACCTGGCGTGATGGGTGGTCTAGTGGGCGCTCTCATCGTCGAGTGCGCGCTTGATGCGATCGCCCTCGGCAAGGAGATTCTCAAGATAACGCTGGTCGCGGTTCTTGAGCGCACGGCTGTAGGCGCCGAGCGCATCGATCAGATGGTCGATCTCGAAGGCGAGAGCGTCGGCGTCGTCAATCATGAGCTCGGACCACATCTGCGGGTTGAGGTGTGCCACGCGCGTGAGGTCGCGGTAGCTGCCGGCCGAAAAGCCGTGGTGGACCTGGGCGGTGGGGCTCTTTACGTAGGCGTTGGACACCACGTGCGCGAGCTGGCTCGTAAAGGCGATCACGCGGTCGTGCTCGGCAGCGGTGGTCACGCTGAACTTGCCAAACCCCAAGGGGCGCACCATCTCGCGCACCTGGCCCAAGAGCTCCAGTTTGAGGGCATCGTCTACCGCGGGCGGAACGAGCACGAGTGGTGCGCCCTGGAACAGGTCGGCGCGGGAGTGCGCGTAGCCCGAGAACTGCGTGCCCGCCATGGGGTGTGCGCCCACAAAGTAAAAGCCGTGCTCTCGTGCGAGCTCAAAGGCCCGCTCACACACAATGCCCTTCACACCCACGGTGTCGATTACCACGGGGCCCATGATGGCTTCGGTGTCGGTAGCGTCGGCGAGCGCCTGGGCGTGGGCCTCGAGCCACTCGATGCATGCCTCGGGATAGCAGGCAAGGACGATGATGTCGCACTCACCGAGCGTCTCGTCGTTGAGCTCGCCGGCGACGGTACCCATGCTGGCGGCCGTCATCACGTCATCGTCGGGGTCCCAGGCAAGCACGCGAACGCCCGCCTGCGCATAGCCGCGGGCAAAGCTGCCGCCGATGAGGCCCAGGCCCACGATGCCGGCGCACTTGGGGCCGCCTTGGTTGACGCGTGCGTTTCTCACCGTACCCATGGCCTACACCATGGTCTCTTGGCAGACGACCTCGCGGATGGCGCGGATGCGGCGCATGGTGTCATCGAACTGGTCAGGCGTGAGGGCCTGAGCGCCGTCGGACCAAGCGTGGCTCGGG
>OLVX01001052.1_pt1 | contig 24866 bp, 20 predicted proteins | sample 1673271 | NCBI WGS metagenome assembly OLVX01 (sample SAMEA3178939, study PRJEB25190) | human gut metagenome | biome: human gut; feature: human-associated habitat; material: faeces | place: Austria | collected 2013
CAATATGGCGGTATGCCTCGACATCGATGCCCGTCTGCATGCCATCGCGCGCGATATCGGTGAAAACGAGGTGCTTGAATCCCTGGCTCGACAAGCGCCCAACCACTTCATCGGCAGAAGCGCCCACGCCTTCGCGCCACCCATTCACCTTCACCTGGCCGGCCTTGGCGGCCACATCGGCCACGAGCAGCTCCCCAAACTGGGCCGCCGCTGCCTGGGCAAACAACTCGTCGCGCACGAGCACGGTGCCCATGGCGATGCGCTTGGCGCCCAAACGCGCCAGCTCGTCGATTCTTTCGAGCGAACGCACGCCGCCGCCCACGTCGATTGAAATTCCCTCGACCTGGCATAAGGCGGCGATTGCTTTCGAATTCGCTTCGCGGGCGGCCCCATCTTCCTCAAAAGCCGCCGAAAGATCGACCACATGCAGCCACGTAGCGCCTTGTTCGACAAAATCGCGAGCAACCGCGGCCGGATTTTCTGAATAGACCTTCATGCGCGAACGGTCGCCGCGCTCGAGTCGCACGACTTTGCCGGCAACCAAATCAATGGCAGGGAACACGATCATGCGCGGCCTCCTTTCTGCTCAGCAGCCGCTATGGCGACGAAGTTCTTTAGGATGTCGAGCCCACGGGACGACGATTTTTCCGGATGGAATTGGCAGCCGAACACATTGCCGCGCGCCACCACGCACGGGAAGCTGCGCGCGTAATGCGTATGCGCCGCAACGTCGGCGGCACATGCGTCGGCGTCAACCGCGTAGGAATGCGTGAAGTACATGTTCGCGCCTTCGGGAAAGTCGCGCAAAAGTTCGCATGCGCGACCGTTATCGGTCAGATGCACCTGGTCCCAGCCCACATGAGGCACTTTGAGGCGCGTCGATTCCAAACGCGAACACGAACCGGAAAGCACGCCCAAGCCACGCGTCCAACGCTTGGATGACGCCTCGAAAACCTCGGCGGGAGCAAGGTTCGATCCCATGGCATCTTCTGCTAAAGCCGCGGGCGCATCTTCGGGCACGCCTTCATCGCCGCGCTCGAAAAGCAGCTGCAGCCCCAGGCAAATGCCCAAAAACGGCGTACCCTTGTCGATGGCGTCAAGCACCGCTTGGGCCTCGCCCGATTCTTGCATGAACGCGATAGCGTCGTAGAACGAGCCCACGCCTGGCAGCACCACGGCATCGGCCGCGCGAATGTCTTCTGGCGAATCGCTTGCCTGCGCACGGGCGCCCGCGCGAGAAAGTCCACGCACCACGCTCGATAAATTGCCCTTGTGGTAGTCGACCACCACAATGCTCGGCACCATTACAGTGAGCCCTTCGTTGACGGCACTCCCTGAACGCGGCCGTCGAATTCGCACGCGCGGCGCAGAGCGCGGCCGCATGCCTTGAATGCCGCCTCGATGATGTGGTGCGCGTTGGCGCCCGCGAGCTCACGCACATGCAGCGTGACTTTCGCATCGCGCGCAAACGCATAGAAGAATTCCACCGCAAGCTCGGTGTCGAAATAGCCTACGCGCGGCAAGGAGATAGGCAAATCGCAATATGCCTGGCCACGACCCGAAATATCAACCGCGGCCATGACGAGCGTTTCGTCCATAGGAATGGTGACGTCGGCAAAACGCGTGATGCCCGCCTTATCGCCAAGAGCCTGCGCGAACGCCTCGCCCAGCACAATGCCCACATCTTCAACCGTATGATGGGCATCGACTTCGACGTCGCCTTGCGCATGCACCGTCAAATCAAACAAACCGTGGCGGCCGAAAGCGTTGAGCATATGATCGAAAAACGGCACGCCCGTAGAAATGTCGCAGACGCCCGAACCGTCAAGGTCGAGCTTTACCGCGATGTCGGTTTCGCCCGTTTTGCGCGAAACCTCAGCAATTCGAGCCATGGACAACTCCTTTCGAAGCGGTTAGAGAGCACTCTATACCAGCTAAACGATTCGTACGAGCCAAAACACCGCTGCGGCCAACGTCTTTTCGGCGTTCGCCGATGGAGTTTTCGGCATGCGGGGGCATGCAGGACCCAAGCCGGCATGCCTATTCGTGGCACGAATCAATTTCTTCTTTCAGCAACGCGGCCAACGCCGCCAACACTTCGTCGTTTTCCTCGGGCGCGCCAACCGTAATGCGCAGGCAATTGGCCAAGCCGGGCGCATAGCTGAAATCGCGCACGAGAATCGATTTCTCGTCGCGCATACGTTCACGAACGCGCGTGGCGTTCGGCATGCGCACGAGCACGAAGTTGGCCTCGCTTTCCCAAACCTCGAGAGGAAGCCCGCAAGCGGCAATGCCATGCAGGCCCTCGATCACGCGTGCACGCTCGCTGCGAATCGCGTCCACCACGGGTGCGAACTGATCGCGCGCACGAACCGCGGCCAAAGCCGCAGCCTGCGAAAGCACGTTCACCGAATAGATTTGGCGAATCGCGGCGAAAGCGTCGATTACGTCGGGCGCGGCAATCACATACCCAACGCGCGTGCCTGCCATGCCGAACGCCTTGGAAAGCGTATGCAGTACCACGAGGTTGTCGCATTCCGAAAACAGCTGCTCGCACGAGGAAGCGGCATCGGCGAATTCGCCATAGGCCTCGTCGACCATCACAAGACCAGGACACGCGGCGCACATCTCGCGCACGAATTCAACTGAAGCCAAATCGCCCGTGGGATTGTTCGGCGAAGTCACGATTGCGATATCGCATTTCGGAGCCGCTTCAAGCACCACCGTCTGGTCGAGCTCGAACGTTTCCGCATCACGCCACACATCGAGCACCTCGGTTTGCGCAAGCGATGCGAAAAACGCGTATTCCGAAAAGCATGGCGGACAGTTGAGCAGCGTGCGGCCCGCTCCGCCAAAAGCGAGCAGGAAGTTGTAAAGCAGCTCATCGCCGCCGTTGCCCACACACACCCATGATGGATCGACACCGTGCCACGCAGCGATTTCCGCACGAAGCTCATTCGACATGGGGTCGGGATAGCGATTAAGCGGCGTGGCCGCGAGCGCGGCGTCGATGGACGCGCGCGCCGCAGCAGGCATGGGATACGTGTTCTCATTCGCCGAAAGGTTCACGCGGCACGGCGTGAAATTCGGGTCGTAGGGCTCGATGCTCGCCAAATGCGGCTGCATGAGCGTCCGAACGCGATCGGAGAGCTGAGTCATAAGCTACTCCGCCTTTTTGGGAGCAGCCAAATCAACCGGCCATGCAATGCGGTTGATGTCGCCCAAATCGACGCCATCGAAGCCCTCGAGGCCCTCTTCGACCATTTTGCGGCGAAGACCAGCCGAAAGCGCGTGAGCCCACAAGCCTTCCGCCTGCGCCATGGTTTGCGTGGCGGGGGCATCGTTCATAAGGCCTTCTGGCGTATAGCAAATAACCGACGAACGCGTAATGAAATCTTGCACAGAAAGAGGGTTCGAGAATGCGGCCGTGCCGCCCGTGGGAAGCGTGTGATTGGGGCCGGCAACGTAATCGCCCAAGGGTTCGGAGCTCCACGGACCCACGAAGATGGCGCCGGCGTTCTCGATTTTGCCGAGCAAGCCCATAGCGTTGTCGCAGTGCAGCTCGAGGTGCTCGGGAGCAATAACGTTCACGGCGTCGATTGCCGCCTCAAGGTCGGCCGCCACTACGACCACGCCCTGGTCGGCAAGCGATGCGCTCGTGATTTCGGCGCGCGGACTTGCGGCCAAAAGCTCGGCGAAACGGCCCTGCACCTTTTCCGCGAACGCAGCGTCGCAGGTCACCAGGTAGCATGTGGCCAAAGGATCGTGTTCGGCCTGCGCCATAAGATCGGCAGCAACCACGGTCGCATCGGCCGTCGCATCGGCGAGAACGCACACTTCCGACGGTCCCGCCACCATGTCGATGCCTGCATCGCCCGAGACGATCTTCTTCGCCGCGGCGACAAACGCAATGCCAGGGCCAACGATTTTCGCGGTCTTAGGAATAGAATCGGTGCCATAGGCAAGAGCGGCAATGGCCTGGGCGCCACCCACGGCATATATCTCATCGACGCCCGCAACCTTCGCGGCAGCGAGCGTGTACGGCGAAATGCCGCCTTCTTTTTGCGGCGGGGTAACCATAACCACGCGCTTTACGCCAGCGACCTTCGCCGGAATGCAGTCCATGAGCACCGTCGAGGGGTACTGGGCGCGGCCGCCCGGTACATACACGCCCGCGGCGGAAACGGGAGTAACCTTCACGCCCAAAATGGTGCCATCGGCGCGAGACGTGAACCACGACTGCTCGACCTCGCGCTCGTGGAATTCACGAATCTGCGCAGCGGCCTTCTTCAAAGCCTCGATGAACGCAGGGTCGACCGCCTGGATAGCTTCGTCCATAAGTTTGGGGTCGACGCGGAAATCGTCAACGTCGACGCCATCGAACTTCTTGCAATACTCGCGCAGAGCGGCATCGCCGCGCTCACGCACATCGTCGACGATAGCCTGGGCCGACTGCATGATGACCGCAGGCAAAACTCCCTGACGCGGAAGCTGACCAGCCGCGAGACGCTCACCTGGGTTAAGCGTAATGGTTTTCATGGTATCTATGCCTTTCTCGAAGCGGCCAGCTTAGCTGTCAGGTCGCGAACTCTTTCATCACAGCGAATGCTCGCGGGGCTTGCAAAGAAGCGCGCGGAGCATTTCAGCACCTCATCGACTATGACCAGGTCGTTTTCTCGAAGCGTGGTGCCCGTCGCGGTAATGTCGACGATGCGGTCGGACAGGCCAACCATGGGACCAAGCTCAATGTTGCCATGAAGCGTAACGATATCGGCTTGCACGCCAATTCGATCGTAATACGCCTGGGTGATGCGCGGATACTTCGTCGACACGCGAATGGAACCACGGCGCGCATAAGCGGTATCGGCCGCGCCCTTCGCGCTCGCAGGCTCGGCAACCACGAATCGACACGCGCCATAGCCAAGATCGATGAGCTGCACCAAATCGAGGCCCGCCTCGACAAGCGAATCGCGACCGCAAATGCCGCAATCGGCTCCGCCAGAGGCAACGAAGGCAGGGGCGTCGGTGGGCCTCACGATGACATAGTCGACGCCCTGGCCGTGCACGATAAGGTGTCGCCCCACATCATGCAGCGGCTCGGTGTTAAGCCCCGCCGCCGCAAGCGCCTCGATCGTATCAGCGAACAGCGACCCCTTCGGCACCGCAATGCGCAGCGGGCGCGGTTCGGCATGGTTCGCGACGGCTTCCTCGATTTCCTCGAGCGATAAAGCGAAGCCGGCCGAGGGCAAATCACGCTCGCCCAGCCGCGAAAACGCTTCGTCATAGCGCCCACCCGATCCAAGAGGGGTCGATACGCCATCGGCATATACGGAAAACACGAGGCCCGTGTAATAGCCGAACGAGTTCATGACCGAAAAATCAACCGCAAGGTTGTCGGCAAAGCCCGCTTTTTGCGCTGACTCGAACAACGCGCGCAGCTCCGACACGCCCCCATCGGCGATGCCCGCCGCCGCAAGCGCGGCGGAAGCCGCATCGAGCGCCTCGACTCCGCCGCTGATGCGCGGCAAGGTCGCTATTGCGTTCACGAGATTCTCGGGCGCGTCCACGTCTGAAAGCGCCGCATCCAAATCGACGAAATCGGACGCATGCACGCATGAGAGAAGCTCTTCGCGCTTGGAACCAGCAATGCCCGCCGCCGCGAGGAGCTCGTTCATGGGACGAACGCTTCCGCATACAATGCGCCACTTGGAAACGCCCACGGCGTTGAGCGCTTCGGCCGCCATGGACACCACTTCAAAATCGGCGTCGGCGCCGCTTGCGCCAATGAGCTCGATGCCAAGCTGAGTAAACTGGCGGGAGCGCGCCATGTATTGAGCCTGTTCGCGCACGACAGGTGCGGCATAGCGCAAGCGAATGGGCGCTTCCGTATGCGCCAGACGAGTTGCAACGAGGCGTGCGATGGGCATGGTGAGGTCGCTTCTCACCACGAGCAGGCGACCATCGCCATCGAAAAGCTGAAAAGGCGTGACAGCAGACCCACCAGCCATCGCCAGCGAAGATTGCTCTTCGAGCAAGGGCGTTTCGACCGGCAGGTACCCGTGGGACGCGAACCCGTCACTCACGATGCGGGTTATGCGTTCACGCTCGATGGCCTCATCGGGCATGATGTCTCGGAATCCTCGGGCGGTAATAGGCCTCACTGCGTGTCACCTTCCCCTTTCATACGTGGTAATGTGTTAGACACTTTATCACAGTAGAGTGCTCGAGTATTGCATCGTTGCCCTGCTCTTCATAAAAGAAAACCCGCCATTTGGCGGGTTTCTATAAATTCCAGTTTCTAGGCGTTCACATATACATAGAAGAGTCTGAGCGTATCGGACAAATTGTTCGACACGTTCGCCGCGGAATAGTCGTAATTCAAACGGCACTGCCACGCGTGCTGGGCCCCATCAAGCGCGGCGGGCGCCTCGCCCGAGAAGGTGTATTGCTCTTGGGCAATAGTCTTTCCGTCGTTCGCGTAGGTGCGGTATTCGTCGGCGGAAGGAAGCTCAACCGAGCCATCTTCAACCGTCAAGCCGGCATCGCCGAGCAGGGTCTCAACAACGTGCTTTTCGGTCACCGCGTCGGAGAAGCTCACATCACCATACCCCAACGTCGACATCGCGGCGGAATAGCCCGCCTGAGTGATTTTTCCATCTTTATCGAGCGTGAGATACACCGAAGGCGTATTGCCCTTCGAGTCGGCCTGCTGCTCGGTAAGCGCAAGCGTCACCGTTTTGCCCACGACTTCGGTGGTCTTCGAATCGCCTTCGCCTTTTTCCTCGGTTATGTCGGAAGAGCTCGCCACGGTGGCACCACGACCAACCTTCGAGATGGCCTCATCTTGCGTTGATCCGAGCAACGCAACCAAATTCGGAGCGGCAAGGCGGCTGCCCTGCTTTTTCGCATCGGTCGCCTCGGCAGTGTCTTTCAGCGTGGCGGCAGTCGAGCTTGAAGCCTGGCTCGCAACATCACTTGCTTCCTGGTACAGCATGAATGCGAAATACCCCAATGCCGCGATAAGCACCACGAGCACCGCGCTCACGACGATGAGCACTGTGCGCATGCGCTTCGATTTCTTTTGATGGACGGAAATGCCCTTCGTGGCTTCAGGCGCGTTGTTCTCCAAAGCATCATATTCGGGCGCAGCCTGAACGGATGCGCCATCAACGAGCTCCGCGTCAGCTTCCTGAACGCGAGCGTGCTTCCCATGCTTGGCCATTCGTATTCCTTTCAATACGCACGTGAGCCCGCCTTAAGCGAGCCCACGTGGAAATTAATGCAGCACCGTATATGCGATAAACGCGATGACGGCAACCACGGCCAGCCCTATAATCGCTTTTTGCATCGTGGTCATAGGGGCGATATCGTTCAGATCGTTCTCGTCTTCGACGCTTCGCTTGCCCATAGCGATGCCCTACCTCGTCGAACCAGGCTGGACGGCATTCGCGCCCGCCGTGGAGCTCGAAGCGGTTTCGGCCGAGCCGCCTTCCGCGGATTTCTCATCAGAATCGTCTCCAGCGGAAACCGACTTGCTCGAAGACACCTCAATCGTGGAAAGTGCATCGAGGTTCATGGGGGAGCCGAGCCACTTCGTGCACACTGCATCGAAGACGCCGTTGCCGCGCACCGCAGTCAGCGCCGCGGAAATAGCCTTCTGCAATTCCTGATTGCTCGAATTGACGCCGATGCAATAGCCGCCTTTGGAACCAAGCAGAGCGATGGGCTGCACGTCGACGCTTTGGACAAGCGCCGCATACGAGCCAATGACCGCATCGGCTGCGACGTACTGCGATTTGCCGGTTTCGACAAGCGAGAACGCCGAGACCAAATCGGAAGCGGGATTCAGCGCGTCATCGCCGAAAGCGTTTTGAACAGCCCAGGCACTCGTGGAAGAAGATTGCGCTGCGATGCTCGACGCCTGAACGCTTTCAGGAACGGTTGTAGACCCATTCGAGGCGAACAGGGCAACGCCCGTTTCAATGTAGGGGTCGGAAACCCACATGGTCGAGCTTTTCTCGGTGGACGTCTGGCTCATAACGATGTCGACATCACCATCGGCGAGGGCCGAAGAGGCATTGCCCGCAACGTCGACGAGCTCAAGCTTCAAGCCCAGCTGATCGGCGAGCGCTGCCGCCATATCAACGTCGATGCCCGCATAGCTGGCACTCGAAGAAGACGTGACAAACGGCGCGCCACCATCGGCATCGATGCCCACGCGCAACGTGCCATTCTGCCCAATGGTAGGGGAACTAATCGTGGGAGTAAGGGTTTTTCCCTCATAGGAACCGGCCTGGCTGCAGCCAGCCAAACCGAGCGCAAAGCAAAACGCGCATGCAAACGCGACAACGAGCGACACGCGATGTTTCATCGTATGAATCCTCTTTCCATATCTATCCAGATTCCTCTTTCGGCTGACCTAGTCTTTGCCCCCACACTCGCGCACTGGGGTTTTGCGAATGATTTCGCTCTGCCCTCTCCCCCAGTGCGGCGTTGCCGCAAAAATCGGCCGGGAGGTGCGACTTACTTCTAGGATACGCCATGCTCGCACGCGCCTATATTAGGGCGGCGCGTACTTACGTGGATCCTTTTGACCGCATCTGCCATGGACTAAGGAGCCTTTTTGGCCCCCGCAACTACAGACCCGAAAGAAGTCTCGGGTCAGTTTAGCAGATTTAATACCCCTGCATGAACGAGCTACCGTCCTCTATGCAGTGTTAACGCAATGCTGAAAGATTGATTGCGAAGGAATAACCCGCGAATAATTGAGGAATTCTTCACGCATTGCGCTCGCGGAAAGCATGCAAAACAACGGAAATGCCGAGGAAAAAGGAAGGGAAATGTCGGGCGAACGCCACGAAACGGACAAGGTATCGACAAGGTTTGCGACCTAGCATATCGCCCAGGGGCACGCGAATCGGAAAGAAGGGGCCATGGGACTTATCGCCGACGCGATATGCGAAACGCTCTGGCCCACGCGTTGCGCCCTTTGCGACGCTCCGGGTGCCGTTTTGTGCGCACGTTGCGCCGCTCGGCTCGATTATCTCGATTTTTGGCGCGCATGCCCACGGTGCGGAGCCGCCTTCGGCTTTTTGCAGTGCGACCATTGCACTCCCCTCGTAAACAATGAAGAGCACACGCGCCTTTGCATAAGCGCGCTTCGGTACACAGCGGACACCGGCGTTTTAATCAAAACGTATAAAGACAAAGGAGAGCAACGTCTTTCCGAAACCTTGGCGGCGATTCTTGCGAACGCGCTCCCGCCATCATGGCTGAGGTGGGCGAATGGCGTGACCTACGTGAGCGCAACCAAGGCCGCTCGACGAAGACGAGGCTTCGATCACATGGAGCTTTTGGCCCGAAGCCTTGCGGGCCAATGCGGGCTCCCATGCATACGAGCGCTCAACCCTCCCACCGCGCGCGATCAGCGCATACTGGACAGAGCGGAACGCAAGCAGAATATGCAGGGACGCTTTACTGCATGCGAGCCTCTTCCAGGCCGGCGCCTTATTCTGATCGACGATGTGTTCACCACAGGCGCAACGATGGATCAGGCGAGCATCGCGCTCGAACGTGCCGGCGCGCAGGTGCGTTGCGCCACCGTCGCGCGAGCGTAAGCGCTCCATCGAAGAACGGCGCAACCCCTTGAACAGCCAGAGGTCGCCCAATTCTGCAATGGTTGCGCATTTTATGTTCGTGCACGGAAAGGCATATAGGCCCCACGCCGCTCTAACCCTATAATCTTGAAAGTTTACGGAAGTGCCAACGCGCATTTCAAGCCGCCAATCGATAGGAGCGAGAAGACCGTGTTCGAGCAAATGCTTTCGCATATGACGTTCGTTGACGTCTTCAACTGGTCCGTTCTGCTGGTTTTCAGCATCTGCTACATCTACCAGTTCTACTACGTATTCGTCGTGCTCACGCGCAAACCGCCTTTGCAGGAAGCCAAGGCCAATCACAAATATGCCGTGATGATTTCTGCGCGCAACGAGAGCCAAGTTATCGGCGACCTCATTCACAGCATTCGCGTGCAAAACTACCCGCAAGAGCTCATCAGCATTTTCGTGATTGCCGACAACTGCACCGACAATACCGCGGAAATCGCACGAAACGCTGGCGCAACCGAAGTGTACGAACGCTTTAACGACGAGGAAGTCGGCAAGGGCTACGCGCTGAATTACGGCTGGCATGAAATCCAAAAACGCGACGATGCCGAAAGCTTCGAAGCGTATTTCGTATTCGACGCCGACAACGTGCTCGACGCGAATTACTTCCGCGAAATGAATAAAGTCTTTGACGGCGGCGCCGAGGCTTCCACGAGCTATCGCAATTCTAAGAACTACGGAAGCAACTGGATTTCTGCCGGCTATGCCATTTGGTTCTTGCGCGAGGCAAAATATCTGAGCCAGGCGCGCCTCACGCTCAACACGAGCTGCGCTATTTCGGGAACGGGCTTCTTCATTGCCGCCCATGTGCTCAAAGAAAGCGGCGGCTGGAAATGGCACCTGCTCACGGAAGATATCGAGTTTTCCGCAAGCTCCATTATTGAAGGCCGTCGTATCGCCTATTGCCCCACCGCCATGCTCTATGACGAACAACCCATTACTTTCATCGACTCCTGGAACCAGCGCTTCCGTTGGGCAAAAGGCTTCTATCAGGTGTTTTGGCACTATGCCGGCAAGCTGTTCAAGGGTATTTTCACCAACCCGAAGGGCAAGCGCTTTGCGTGCTACGACATGCTCATGACCATCGCGCCCGCCATGCTGCTCACGATTATTTCCATCGGCTTCAACGGCACCATCGCGTTGCTCGCGATATTCGGCGTAATATCGGCAGGCACCATGATCACTTCGGCTTTATCGTCGATGTTCTTCTGCCTGTTTAACTTCATGCTGTTCATGTTCATCTTCGGCGTGCTTACTACCTTTACCGAATGGGACAACATCCATTCCACCACGGCGAAGAAGATCGGTTACCTGTTCACCTTCCCCATTTTCCAGCTCACCTACATCCCCATCGCGTTGGTCGCGTTGGTGAAAAAAGCCAGCTGGAAGCCCATCGCCCACACCATTTCGGTTGACGTTGAGGAAATGAGCCAAACCGGCATGAAATAGAAACGCGCCTATTGGTCCAGAAGGCCACCGGCCGCACTTCCTTTCAGAGCGCCGTTTCGCTGCTTAGGCAGCGGGCGGCGCTCTTCTTTTATTCCCGGACCTCCAAGTGACACATCGCTCAATTCGACGATGTTCTTCCAGAGGCGCTTCGGCATAAAGCTGCGACGCAGCTCGGGGTTGTAGCGCGCATCGATCGCCACGCTGTCGTAGAACGTTTTCCAAGCCTGCTCATAGAAGGCATCATCGACAGCAGCGGGCGGCACAACGAAATCGGGAGAGCGGACGAGCTGCCATTCTCCGTTGTGAGAAACGCCGGCAACATGGTGAACTTCATCGAACACAATGAACGGCTGCGTGTTGAACCGGGCCGAGAACCACCCCATAAGCAGCGGCACGACGCTCGCCTTGGGATTGCATACCGCCACATACACGCCATCGCGCGTTTTCGAGAAACGCATGAATTGCACCCAGTAATGACGCTCGTTTCTGACCGATCGAACAATTTCCGCGAAACGCCCAACATCGGGCGCAGCTTTGTCGAATCGTGCGCGAGGGCCGCGCTTCATGGCGTATCGCACGAAGGAAAGAATCGACGAGCCCGCATCGGGTTCATCGGAAAGCGAGGCCGCAACCACGCATTGATATGTCTCCATGCCGCATACGCGAATAATTCCCGCACGCACACGCCACGCCCGTTCCATATTCGTCTCGACCTCAACGATTCGCTGCCCGAGCCTGGGCATAAAGTGGCACGAAGCCGATACGTCAGAAGGGCATTCCTTCCGTTCAAAGGCGAGAAAGACCGCCGTGAGCAGCCCTTCAAGTGAACCATCATGCACGTAGGCAAGCTCAAGGTCGTCCATCGGCGGCAATCCTTCTTTCTTGAGCGATAAGCGCGCTTCGCGCCCTGCCGCTGCACGGCAAACCGCACTATGCGCAAGCCCCAACAGCCATCATTGGCCGCTGGGGACCATGCTACAAATTCGGGTTCATCTTAAACGTGAGCGGTGAAGCGATCGACAGGTCGAGCAGAAGCGTCGCAAGGTGCTTTTGAGCATCGGCAACAACCCACGAAGCAAGCTCGCTGTTGCCCTTTTCGTATACCGCCGCGCGTTCTTCGGCGGGAGCCGCCAGTGCCTCGCGATGCACGTGCTGCGCATGCCGCAAGGCTTTTTGCCACTGCTCGCTTTTGTAGTCGCCCGAACGCACCTGCGTGACCGCAAAACGCGCATCGCTTGCCGCCTGAAGCGAGCGGAACACCCAATACGGATGGCTCAAATCGGGTTTAGGCGCCGCATCGTCAAAGCACGCCGGCCACATGTGGGCGTCGCAGAACAGGGGCATATAAGGCGAGAAGCACGGCGTGCCCAGCGCGACCCAACAAATGGGAGATGCGAGTTCGCCTTTAAGCGCAGCCTGCGCACACTGCTCGGCAGAAAGCCCAAACACGCCTTCGATTTGGAGCACATGCGATTCCTGCGTACGCGAGAGCGCGATAGCGCGATAGCGTTTGCGCGAGAATTCGTCGCCAGCGGTGCCAATGGGGTCGAATTCGGTTTCGTCGAAATGGCTCGAAAGCACCGCCGCCACATCTTCAACTCCAAGCAGGCGGTTAGGCCGGAAAACGAATGGCAAATCGCTATCGACCACCGTATGTTCTTTCGCGATTTCGGGAGCGAACAAACGCAAACCATCCCATACGCGTGGCGTGTTGTAACGCCTGTCGCCATCGGAGCTGGTGCCGAAAATCTCACGGAAGTTGAACGGATGCTCCCCACCGCCGCCTAAGGCGCTATTAAGCGCATGCTCCTCGACGAATTCGCGAATTCCCTCTGAATACATGAATGAGTCGCTTTCGAAATCGACTTCCTGGATCGAGAGCTGATTCGCGACCACGGCAACGCAATCGTCGGGAATGCGTTGAGCAACCCAATGATGGCCCGTAGCGATTTCCATATACCACGCTTCCAGATGGTCGGCGAACAACACGCCGTTGCTTTCGGCTGAGCCATGCGCAGCCACGATTTCGCCCAAACGCTTCACGCCTTCGCGTGCCGTTTTCACGTAAGGCAGCACAACGGTGAGCATAGCATCTTCGGCAAAGCCATTTTCCACATAGGGGTCGAATGCCAGAACGCGATCGTTTGCCAGCGCGCTTTCGGTAGCCGACATCGCAACATGGGCAGCATTCACGCCGGCCTCTTCGAAAAGCCCTTCCTCGGGCGTAACGTCGGGCATGGCGGAATAGCGAAGGCCCCCTTCAGGCAACGTGATGGCAAACCCGTTCGCGCCCGATATAAGCTCGACGCCATCGCGTTCGCCCGCTGGCACCATGCGAAGCGATTTCGGCGCAGCAGGCGTGGTGTTGTCTTCGTTGCGGGCAATGAGAATAGAGCCGTCGCGCGTTGCGGCGCGGCCCACGAGAACCGATGTGCACGAGCGGCGCATAAGACCATCGAACCCTTTTTTCGACATACCGTTTCCTCCTCTACGAAAGCCCCAACGCATGCGCGCACTGAGGCATTTTCACCTGCGCCCTATAGTAGCTAAAAATATGCGCTGAAGCGCCTAGCCTATGCCATCGAAAAGGCTCATTTGCCCTGCGAGCACTTTGCCCGACCGACGACCATGCGACCCCGCTTGAATGGGCGCTGCGAGCTGAGCATGCAAGCTCTCTTTGTCAAAGCGCGTGCCATGGCCCTGATAGCGACCCCGACACGTAATGAAAAACCGAGCCCGCTTGTATGCCACGCCGAGCTTGCGAAGCTCGGCTTCACCAAGCGCCGTGGCGCGCCTCGCACCCACAATCGCCTTCGCCCCGCGCACCCCAATGCCAGGCACGCGCAAAAGTTCCTCATAAGGCGCAGTGTTCACCTCGATGGGAAACCTATCGAGGTGGTTGATAGCCCAGTTCGCTTTCGGATCGATGTCGGTGGCAAGAAACGGCTGGCCCTCATCGATGAGCTCCGCCGCGTCGAACTTATAGAAGTGCATAAGCCAATCGGCCTGATAAAGCCTGTGCTCCCTATCGAGCTGCACGGCATTTCCTTGCGGCAGCCGACCGTCTTCGTTTACTGACAAATACGCCGAGAAGAACACGCGCTTCATATGCATCGTTTTATAGAGCGACGAGGAGAGGTTCAGTATTTGGAAATCGGTTTCGGGAGTTGCGCCAATAATCATTTGCGTGCTTTGCCCCGCCGGCGCGAATGCGCGCGTTTTTCGGGCAGGACGCCGCTGCGCCATATAACACGCATCGCGCCGCATAAGCGCCCGCGTATCGCGATCTTCGGCGATGCCCTCGCGAATTTGGCGCATGGGCGCAACGATGGAATCGCGCGTTTTATTCGGGCACAAAAGCGCAAGGCTTTCGCTCGACGGCAGCTCCATATTCACGCTGATTCTATCGGCGAGAAGCCCGAGCGCTGCCAGCAAATCGGACGATGTTCCCGGAACCGCCTTCGCATGAATGTAGCCGCGAAAGCCATATTCCTCGCGAAGGATGCGCAAACATTCGATAATGCGCTCCGTCGTGTAATCGGGGCTCTTCAAAACCCCACTCGAAAGAAACAGGCCCTCGATGTAATTGCGCCGGTAGAACTCCATAGTGAGGTCGGCCAATTCGCGCGGCCGAAAAGAAGCGCGCGGAACATCGTTGGAGCAGCGGCTCGCACAATAGGCGCAATCGAAGACGCACACGTTGGTGAACAGCACTTTCAAAAGCGTGATGCAACGCCCGTCGGCTGAAAAGCTATGGCATATGCCCGCCGCCGTCGCGTTGCCAAGGGCGCCCATGTGCGCATCGCGATCAATGCCGCTCGACGTACAGGCGACGTCGTATTTCGCAGCATCAGCGAGCAATGCGAGTTTTGCCGTTGTATCCACCGCGCCCCTTCCGCAAAATCGAACATCTTTTCGTTATTCTAAAGCGAATAAATGTTCGATTCAAGATGATTTTTCGCGAAAGTCACGACGCGACTGTACGGTAGCTTCGGTTCGAAAACCACATTCCGCAAAGGCCGGAAACGACGTTGCCGTATTTTGGGGAACCCGGACAATTGCGATAGCATGGAAGAAACACCTCAAGAATCGAAAGGCGCACTATGAAAATTTGCGTGTTCTGTTCCTCTTCCGACAACCTTGACGCGAAATATGTCGATGCAGCAAAGGCTCTCGGCGAAACCATCGCCGCGCGCGGCCACGAGCTCGTGTTCGGAGGTTACGACAAGGGTCTCATGGGCGATGTCGCGAATGCCGCCGTCGCTGCAGGTGGGCGCGTGTTCGGCGTGACCACCACGGGCCTCACCGCCAAGGGACGCGCCATTGTCGAAGGCATCGAAAACGTGGAGGAACCCGACCTTTCCACGCGCATCAAGCACATGGTGAGCATGTCCGACGCCTTCGTCACGCTGCCGGGAGGCCTTGGCACGTTCGAAGAGTTCTTCAGCGTGATGTCGCAAATCAAGGCTGGCGAACTGAAGGCCACCTGCGCTCTGCTCGATGTTGACGGCTACTTCAAACCGCTCGTGGAAATGCTCGACCTCTCGTGCGAAACGGGTCTCAATTCCTGCGATTGGCGCGCATTCTGCGATGTTTTCACCACCCCTGACGACATTATCGATTGGCTCGAGAAATAATGGCACGTCCTTCCTCCACCAAGACGTTCGAAACGGCGCTTGTGCGCAAAGCCGCCATGCAAGCAGCACGATGCGCAGGCACGAAGGTGCCCTCCGCGAAGGGCATTGGCCCCAACAAGGCCTGCGGGCACAAAGGTGGCATTCGCAGACAGGGCTCGAAACGCGGATAGCATGACCATGGCCGCGCGGCGCTTTTGAGAGCCCGAATGCATGGTGATTTCTTTACGACAAGGCACGCCGTTGGCTTGTGGGCTGAAATGCGGGTAAACTAGTTTGTCCGAATTTTGGCCCGCGAATGCTAGGAGCCGCTATGCAAGAAAACACCGCAGCCGAAGACGCCCAGGCGTTCGGCACCTCGCCCGACGACCCCGTTTTCGTCACCGAACAGGCGCATCTTTCCGAGGTATACGCCGAGCTGGAAAAGATGCGCGGCGAACTCGTGCGCAAAATGGAAGCCACGAGCGCCGCAGCCGCGCGCGATAAGCTCGATTTGCTTTCCGAAATCTCGAACGACTTCACGAGCGATACCGAAACGAGCGAAACCTATGCATCGTACGGCGCCGTGAACAGCGTCATCGATTCGTACAACGCGCAGCAGGAAGTAACCGCCGACAAATTGGCGCGCTGCCGCCTGCTTTTGCGCCAGCCGTACTTCGCGAAAGTCGCGCTGCAATTCAAGCCCGGCCAGCCGCCCAAGGAACTCTACATCGGCGCCGCCGGCATTTCCGACGACAACTACAAGCGTCTCGTCGTTGACTGGCGAAGCCCTGTAGCCGAAACCTATTACAACCAGAGCAACGGGGCCACGAGCTATGTGGCAAACGGGCGAACCATTCATGTTGACCTCGCGTGCCGACGCCAGTTCGACATCGAAGCCGACACGCTCCACGCCTACTTCGACACCACCGTCGCCATCCAGGACGCGCTTCTGCTCGAATCGCTTTCGCATCAACGCACCGCGCAAATGAAGGCCATCACCGCCACCATCCAGCGCGAGCAAAATGAAGTCGTGCGCCACGAAGACGTTCCCGCGCTTTTGGTGGCAGGCATCGCGGGCAGCGGCAAAACAAGTGTGCTTCTGCAGCGCATCGCGTACCTGTTCTATCAAAATCGCACCGAGCTCGACCCAAGCGAAGTATTCCTCATCACGCCGAACCCAATTTTCCGCACGTATATCGAAAACGTGCTACCCGACATGGGAGAACGCAATCCCGAAACGCTCACGTGGGCGGAATTCGCAAGCCGCGTAATGCCGCTTGACAAGGCTGCCGAGAAGAAGAGCGTGCCCGTCGGCGCCTTGTGGCGCATTGACGAAGCGATTGCGAACCTCGAATTCGAAGACGATGACTTCCGCGAGCTGCACCACGGCAACGTGAAACTTCTGGGCATCAACCAGATTCGCAAGGTAAACGCAAAGTATCGCAACGTTCCCGCCGGACCGCACCGCGCCACGCTCATGCGCGAAGATTTGGAAGACGCCCTTGAGGCGCGTGTGAAGCAGCTCGCGTCGGGCTCTGCCGTGCTTGAAGAGCTCGAGGGCATGACGCTCAACGAGCAGCTTTCCCAGTTCGGCGAGCCCTATGCGCCCGTCGACGAAAAGGAAGCGCGCGATTTCGCGTTGCGCCTTCTGCAAGACCGCTACCAGGGAGCATTCCGCGCAGTGCAAGACGACGCGTGGTTGCGCATCGATCGCATTGGCATGCGCCTTTTGGGGGAAAAGAGCCTCTCGGCGCTGGAATGGCTCTATTTGAAGATGGCCATCACCGGCCTGGGCGACGCCTACGCGAAATACGTGATGATCGACGAGGTGCAAGATTATTCGGCGGCCCAGCTCGCCGTGCTCGCGCGTTTCTTCCGTCGCGCGCATTTCATGCTCCTTGGCGACGAAAACCAGGCAATCAACCCCAACACGGCGTCGTTTGCCGAGGTGCGCGAAGTATTCACGCGTCTGCGCGGCGGCATTTCAACCTGCAGCCTGCTTACGAGCTACCGCTCCTCGCCTGAAATCACCGAGATTTTCGCAGGTCTTTTGCCTGCCGAGCAGCGCGCGAAAATCTCGTCGGTGCAACGCGCAAGCGAACCCGTGCGCGTCGATTGCTACGGCAACGACGACGAATACGCCGCCGCATTGCGCGAAGCCGTTGCGCACGCGAAGGAAAACGACGGCCTTACGGCCATCGTGGTTCCATGGAAGCACGAGGCCAAGCGCCTGCGCGCGTTCTTGGGCGATGCTGCCGATGGCTTGGTCGATATGGAAACGGCAGCCGAGCTGCCCACGAACGGTGCCATGATTATCACGCTGCAACTGGCAAAAGGCCTGGAATTCGACCACGTGATCGTACCCGACGCGAGCGCACGCGTATTCCCCGCCGATGACCGCGTGGCGAAAAACCGCCTGTATACCACCGTTTCACGCGCGACTCGCTCGGTTCAGATTCTGTGCCGCGGAGAGCTTACGCCGCTTTTGAAGAAGTAAGTTCGATCTATTCGGGAGGGCCCGCATGGGAGGCGCGACGAGACCACAGCTCGCTACCGCTCACTACGTTCGCTCTGCGTTCGCTTGGCGGTGTTTCATTTTGAAACGAAGAGCAGGTTCGAAATCGTGCTGTCGCGCCATTCGCCAGCGCTGCAGATAACCACTCAGACAAGTTTTCTTGATGCAAGCAACCCGAAAATCAGAGAAATAGAAACAGAAACGCATCCAAGCCACATTCCTGCCCCAGCTCCACTCGCATTCATAAACATTCCTGTTGCGGAAAGGAGCAAATAAAATGCCCAAATCACCAAAAGAGCAGCAACAATAACGACGGTACGGAGCGCAATACTCGCACTGCCTGACGCAGCATTAAAAACGCCAGCCAAGATAGCAGCCACTGGGGGAATTGAAAGAACTATTTGAAGAGGAATGCCATTCACCACAATGTCATACGCACCCGCACGATTGTACAGTTGTCCCTGGTCGAGGCCGAACGCCCAAACGATACCAAATGCGGAGAGCACAATCGCAATGATCATCCATCTCGTGAGCTTTCTTTTCGCTTGAAGTGGAGCATTTGACCATCCACACCTCGGACACGATTTCGCCCCGTTTGACATCTCGTGCCCACATTCTGGACATTTTACTAGCATCATCGCCACCTTCCCCAAACCGCACTGATTTCGCAATTCCCTTGAAAAGCAAAACCATGAAATTAAATGCTTCCATAAGGAATTCTAGAAGCATTTAATTTCACATTGGTGAACCCCGCGTGGGAATAAGGCTCAGAAAAGTTGCGCAACACGACATCAACCTGCTTAACGCCCTAGGCATTTAACAGGTTTTTGGTGTCATTCCAAGTAGGCGCCGGTCTGTCTATTCCACAAGTTGGCATATTCGCCGCCGTCAGCGATAAGCTGCTCATGCGGGCCGTCTTCGGCGACTTTGCCCGAGGCGAGCACGACGATGCGGTCGAGACTCGCCACCGTTGAGAGGCGATGCGCCACCACGATGCACGTGCGCCCTTTCATGAGCGTGGCGAGCGCATCTTGCACGAGCGCTTCGCTTTCAGAATCGAGCGCGCTCGTCGCCTCATCGAGCACGAGCACGGGACAATCGGCCAGAATGGCACGCGCAATGGCGATGCGTTGGCGTTGGCCGCCCGAAAGCTTCACGCCGCGCTCGCCAACCTGGGTTTCGAAGCCCTGAGGCAGGCGCTCGATGAATTCCAGCGCGTTCGCACGCGCCGCCGCTTCGCGAATCTCATCCATGCTGGCGCCGGGCTTGCCATACGAGATATTCTCGGCAACGCTGCGATGGAACAGCAGCGATTCCTGCGGCACATAGGCGATTTGGCGACGCAGCGACTGCTGCGTGCATTGGGCGATGTTTTGCCCATCAAGAAGAATGCACCCCTGCTGAATGTCGGACAAGCGCAGCAAAAGCTTCGTGAGCGTGGTTTTGCCCGCGCCGGAAAGACCTACAAGGCCAACGCGCTGGCCTGCTGGTATATGCAGTTCGAAATCGTCGAACACCTGCGTTTTCGCATCGCCGTCGCCATACGAAAAGCCAATGCCCTCGAAATCGATCGCACCCTCACGCACCTGCAAATCGGACGCGCCGGCAACATCGGCCACCAGTCGCGGCTCGTCGAGCGTGGCCGTCATGCCGCTCGCATCGCCGAACGCGCGATTGAAACGCTGCAGACCGTTGTTGATGAAATTGAACTGGTTTGTGACCGTATAGGTATAGGTGAACATCATCACAAGCGTGCCCGGCGTGATGCCATACCACGCATTGCCGCCCGCGATGAATACAGCCACCACGCTCATAATGACCACGGTAATCGATGCCGTGATAATGCCACGCGTAAGCGAGGCCCACATGCGCTTCGAATCGCGCGCGACCACTTCCCTGTTCGCTGCATCGAACAGCCCGCGCTCATAGTCTTCGCGCCCATACGTTTTAACGGCGAGGATGTTCGATACCGAGTCGGACAGCTCGCCCGACAACTGGTTTTGGGCGCTCGCCGCCTTCTCATTAAGCGACAGAATGCGCTTGTACATGATGTACGAAACCGTGGCATACACCGCGAGCAGCGCCATGAGAATAGCCACATACACCGGCACGCGCGGCGCCAAAATGCCGCACGTAAAAATGACCGAGCACATAACCGGCAGAAACGGAAACATGATAGTCTCGATAATCTGCTGGTAGGCGCTCATGAATTTCGACGTTTGGCTCACAAGCGTTCCGCCGAAGCGATTGGAATGAAAGCTCATGGACTGGTTGCACAGCGCATCAAAGCTCATCGTTGCCAAATCATACGCTGCCGCGATTTCCAGCTTATACAGCGTATAGTCTTGGAACTTGCTTGCGGCCTGGCCAAAAACGTTGATCGCGATGAGCGCCACGATATAGGGCCCGTAGGCGGAAAACACTTCATCGGGGCCCACGCCACCCTCGCTCACGCGGTCGACGACGAGGCTCATAACGTACGGGTTGCCATACGAAAGCAACGCCACGAAAAGAAATGTCGATACGATAAGGCCCCAAAACAGGCCCTTATGCTTGCGCGTTACCTGCCAGTAGTAATGCAGCGTGCGGCGTGTAGTCGATTGTTGCATGAATTCCCCTTGGCGCCTTTACTGTTCGTCGATGAAGCCAACGCGATAATTCGCGAACACCACGCCATCGCCCATCTGGGTCGCGTCGAGATCAACATCGGCGCTTATGCTGAAGTCGCGATCGTCCGACTCGTCGCGGAAAATTTGGCGCACACGCCACACACGGGCCGCTTCTTCATCGGATTCGTCGATAACCAGGTATTTCTTCGAACGGGCATCGGCATCGAGCACGATTTCTTCATGCTGGGCGAAGTATTCGTCAAGGGCCGCCTGCCAAGCGCGCTCGCCAAAGCCCCAGTCGGCATCCATCTCGCCCAAGTCGGCCACGCGGCCAAGCGAAGCTAAACGCACGCGCGAGATGAGCGCATTGCGCACGAGCACGGTAAGGCCGCGCCTGTCGCGCACCACGGCGTCGGTTTGTGCCTCGGGCGGAGCCGCGTCAAGCGATGCGCCCGCATTGGCCCATTCGTCCACCAAACTCGAATCGACCGAGCTCACCACGAGTCCAAGCCAAGCGATGATGTCTTTCATCTGCTCGTCGCGCTTATCGATGGGCACCGTACGATCGAGCGCGCGGAAAGCCTCGGCCAAATAGCGAAGCAGAATGCCCTCGAAACGCGCGATTTCCAAGCGCTGGATATAGCCCTTGAAGTCGCTCGCCGTTTCGAGCATGTCGCGCAGAACCGACTTGGGGCTCAACTCGAAGTCGCGAGCCCACGGAACCTTCTCGCAATACTGCGCGAAGGCAGAATTGAGCAAATCCTCGAGCGGCTTGGGGTAGGTGACCTCGGCGATGCGCTCCACGCGCTCATCGTAATCGACACCGTCCATCTTCATTTCGGCCATAGCCTTATCGCGCGCCTTGCGTTCCTGCGCACGCAGCACCTGACGCGGGTCTTCCAGCGTTGCCTCGACCATGGAAACCAGGTCGAACGCGTACTCGGGGCTTTCAGGGTCAAGCAGCTCCAGCGCCGCCAGCAAAAACGGCGACAGCGGCTGATCGAGCGCGAAATCTTCCGGCAAATCCATGGTGACGGAATATGCGTCCTGGCCATTTTCATCCACATCGTGCACGACCACGCCGGCATCGATGAGCGTTTGCAGAACCTCGGCGGCGCGCACGTGCAGCTTCACCTTTTCCTCGTCAGGCTGCAGCGAGTCATCGATAAGCTGGTCAACGCGAGCACGGGCGTTGCCACCTTGCTCAACCTCGGCAAGCACCATGGAATGCGTGATGCGCATACGCGGCGTCAACTGCTCGGGCACGGAATCGACCAGCTTCTTGAACGTGTCCTCGTTCCAGTTGACGAAGTTCTCGGGCGGACGCTTCTTCTTGATCTTCTTCAGCTTCTTCGGATCGCCCGCCGCCTTCACCTCGGCCTTATGGTTCTCGATTTCATGCTCGGGTGCCTCGGCAAGCACGCGGCCTTCGCTATCGAAGCCCGAACGGCCCGCGCGACCGGCGATTTGATGGAACTCGCGCGAACGAAGGCGGCGCATTTTGTAGCCGTCGAATTTCGTGAGCTGCGTGAAAACCACAGTATGGATGGGCACGTTGATGCCCACGCCCAACGTGTCGGTGCCACAAATCACTGGCAGAAGGCCCTGCTGGGCGAGTTTTTCGACAAGCAAGCGATAGCGCGGCAGCATGCCCGCATGATGCACACCCACGCCGAAGCCAAGCAGGCGCTTGAGCGTTTTGCCGAACGCGGTGGTAAACGCCGTGCCCTTCATGGCCTCCTTGACCGCCTCGCGCTGCGCCTTGGTGGCAACGCCGTAGCTCGCAAGCGCGCTCGCCGTGGAAAGCGCGGCGTCTTGGGAGAAATGCACCAAATACATGGGGCCCTCGCCAGCACGCAAAGCGAGCTCGACCGTGGCCTCGATTGGCGTTTTCACGTATTCATAGGAAAGCGGCACGGGGCGCGGGGCATTCATCACGCGGCTCACCGTATTGCCCGTTTGACGCTGCAGCGTCGCGGCAATTTCGTCAACATCGCCAAGCGTGGCGCTCATCAGCAGAAACTGCGTTTTCGGAAGCGTGAGCAGCGGCACCTGCCACGCCCAGCCACGGTCGAAATCGCTGAAATAATGGAACTCGTCGGCCGCCACTGAATGCACTTGAGCATCGGCTCCCTCGCGAAGCGCGAGGTTCGCGAGAATCTCGGCCGTGCAGCAAATCACGGGCGCGTCGACGTTGATATGCACGTCGCCGGTGATCATGCCCACATTATCGCGGCCAAGCAATTCGACCAAGTTGAAGAATTTCTCGCTCACGAGCGCCTTGATAGGCGCTGTGTAATAGGAACGCTCGCCGAAACACATAGCCATGAAATGCATGCCGAGCGCCACGAGCGATTTGCCGCTGCCCGTCGGCGTGCCCAGAATCACGTGATCGCCCACCATGATGTCCATGAGGGCTTCCTCTTGGTGCGGCCACAGCTCAATGCCGCGCGACTCGCACCATTCCATGAACGCCATGAACGACTCTTCGGTAGAGGCGTCTTCGTCATAGAGCCTATTGGCGATGCGGCCGAGCTCGCCATGGGCGGCGGCTGCGATTTCGTCGGCCTCAACGACTTCGGTAAGATCTTCGGGATGAGCGTCTGACATGGCAGGCCTTTCATGCCAATCAAGTTGGCAAAAGAAAAATGCGGTGATAAAATGGGCCCAACGGCGAGCCTGCGGGTAGGATCCAGGCAATGCCGCCATTGTTTGAAGAAGGTCACCCCCTATCGGCGGTGGCCTTTCTTTTTACGCTTTGGGCGCTGCTCACGTGCCGCGGATAGCCCGATTATCGCCGTTGCCAGAGCAACAAGCGCAGTCGCGAGGTTCGCTACCTCTGTGAAAAAATCGGTCATAGGGCATCACCTCCCTTCTTGAGGAAGGCACTGCCCGGCACACAAACCGCCGTTGGGGTATCGGCTATTTTAACGCAGAAAGGGCCGCTCTCGCGACCCTTCCCAAAGCGCCTACACGCCAGACACTTTCGCTATTCCGCATTTTTCAACGCGAGCGCAAGCGGCACTTTCTTAATATGGCGCACATGCAGAAGCGCCACCACAAGATAGGTTGCAAGCCCCGTGGCGATGACCTCAAGAATGCATGTCAGAGGCACGTAAATCTCGATGTTGCCGCTGTACGAGAGCAGCATTGCCTTGAATATCGCCGTGAGCGATGCGATGATGAGCGGCTGGCACACGATGAGCGATACCACCACGCACCAGGTAATCGAGCGCACGTAGAGCTTGCTCACTTCCCTGTCGCGATAGCCGAACACCTTCATATAGCTAATCGAACGCGCGCTGTGGTCGATGACCGACTTCGTGAGCAAATACATGAACACGAGGAAAATGAACACCGACATGCCCACGAGCATGCCGATCATGTCATCCATCATGCCCGTGAACTGCTCGCCAATGGCATCCATGTCGGAAGGCGTAAGATCGCTCGCCACATAGCTGGAATCGAGCGTGAGTGGCTCATCGGAGGCGTATCCATTGAAATAGGCCGCATCGTTGCCGAACGTCGCATTGAAATCGTCCAGGCTCATATAAATGTTCATGGTCGACTTCGTGCCCCATGTGCCCTCGTCGCCCGTGAACGTGAGCGTATGCGTCTTGTCTTCGTACTTGTCGTACAGATCGATTGCATCGCCCTGTTTGAAGCCGAACTTGTCAACCAAACCGCCGCCGAAGACCGCCTTGCCGCTTCCAAGATCCATATCGGTCCAATACCGCGAACCCTCCTGCACGCCATACACGGCTATCGTTTCTTCGCCATTGCCTTCGCCGCGATCGTATTGCAGCATATACACGGCGAATTTCTCGGCCTGGGCGATTGTGTCAGCGCCGTTGTCGACCGTATTCACCGGATGCACGTTTTCGTCGTCAAGATTGAGGTCGGACACCTTGTCGATCATATCGACCACGTCGTCGCGCGTCGCGCCCAGATCGGCGGCAACGCCATCGAGCTCGCTATTGAGCGCATCTTGCGACTTCGCGAAGGCGTTCTG
>OLVX01001061.1_pt1 | contig 24677 bp, 22 predicted proteins | sample 1673271 | NCBI WGS metagenome assembly OLVX01 (sample SAMEA3178939, study PRJEB25190) | human gut metagenome | biome: human gut; feature: human-associated habitat; material: faeces | place: Austria | collected 2013
TTTGTTGCATTAATCGTATTTATTTCTATATACGTTATAGATATAAATACTCCACTAGAATAATATCATTATTTTTCACACCAGTGCAATAGTTTTTTCTTATTTTTTCAATTTTGCCGTTTTTTGTCGAATTGTATTTTTCTTAATACATTATCGGAAAAGAATCAAAAAAAAATTATAGAAAACCTAAATTTTCTATAACCTTTTTATCAACTATTTTGTTTTCTTTGCTATTTCAGCTACTTTTGTGAAAGCTGCTGGATCTGATACTGCCATTTCAGCTAACATTTTTCTGTTGATTACAACATTTGCCTTCTTTAATCCATTGATTAATTGGCTGTATGTTAAACCATTCATTCTTGCAGCTGCATTTATTCTAGCTATCCATAATTTTCTGAAGTTAGATTTTTTATCTTTTCTTCCTACGAAAGCATAGTTTCCAGATTTCATAACTTGTTGTTTAGCCATTCTGAATCTGTAGTGCTTTGCTCCATAATATCCTTTTGCTCTTTTTAATATTTTATTATGTTTTTTACGTGTAATTATTGCTGTTTTTACTCTTGCCATTTTCTATTCACCTTCCTTAATTCTTACTATTTGTTACCATATGGTAATAATCTTTTAATTCCTGCTTCGCATGTCTTGTCTGCATAAGCGTCTTGAACTTTTCCTCTAGCCTTTGCTCTTGGTGTTTTGTTAGCTAGTAAGTGTCTTCTATTTGACTTTGTTCTTTTTACTTTTCCAGTTGCTGTATATGAATATCTTTTTTTAGCAGCTTTATTTGTTTTTAATTTTGGCATAATTTTTTCCTCCTTAATTGTATTGGGATATTCCCATATATATAAATAGTTTTTTAACTATCAATATTCCTATTTTTCTACTTTTTTTGCTAATATTACAAACATGTTCTTTCCTTCTAATAAAGGCTTTTTCTCAACCGTTGCAATATCAGATAAGTTTTCTATAAATTCGTTTAGAGTTTCTTCTCCAGCCTTAACATAATTTAGCTCTCTCCCTCTAAATCTAACAGTTATCTTAACTTTGTTACCATCTTGTAAGAATTTTCTAGCATTTTTTGCCTTGAATTCAAAATCATGTTGCTCTATGTTTGGAGTAACCCTTAATTCTTTAAGCTCAAATGTCTTTTGATTTTTCTTTGATTCTTTTTCTCTTTTAGCTTGCTCGAACTTATATTTTCCATAGTTCATAAGTTTGCAAACTGGTGGCTGTGCATTTGGTGATACTAAAGCTAAATCTAATTTAGCTTCTGCAGCCATATCTAAAGCTTCTTCAATACCAACTACTCCAAGCTTTTCTCCATTTGCTCCAATTAGTTGAACTTCTTTTGCTCTAATTTTTTCATTAATTAGTAATTCTTGTTTTATAAAAAACACCTCCAAAAAAAATAAGATTGACTTCAATAAAGCCAACCCACACAATAACTCTACAACGAAGTTGTAGATAAATATTATTTGCTACCTTTTGCTACTCGGCTAAGGTGAGAAGTGGATTGCTTCTTCTTGAACATTATTTATTGTACTACATTTTGTATTATTCGTCAAGCACTTTTTTATTATTTTCATGTTTTTTATAGAAAATACACCCTTGCATAATGCAAAGGTGTAATATATTTTGAATAAAATTATCTCTTTGAGAATTGTGGAGCTTTTCTTGCTTTTTTAAGACCATATTTCTTTCTTTCTTTTGCACGTGAATCTCTTGTTAAAAATCCGTTTGATTTTAAAGCTGGTCTATATTCTAAGTTAGCTTCATTTAATGCTCTTGCAATACCATGACGAATTGCTCCTGCTTGACCTGAGAATCCGCCACCTTTTACTGTACAAATTACATCAAATTTATCTAATGTATCTGTAACTGTTAAAGGTTGTCTAACTATAACTTTTAAAGTTTCTTCTCCGAAATATTCGTCTAATGCTTTTCCATTAACTGTGATATTTCCTTTTCCACTCATTATTCTAACTCTAGCAATTGAACTTTTTCTTCTTCCTGTACCATTAAAAACTACTTGTTCTTTTTTTGTTCTAGGCATTTTCTATCTTCCTCCTAATTAAAAATTCCATATTTCTGGTTTTTGAGCCATGTTCTCATGCTCAGCTCCAGCATATACTCTTAACTTTTTAGCCATTTGTCTTCCTAAGCTGTTGTGTGGAAGCATACCTGTTACAGCTAAAGTCATCATTTTTTCTGGGTTGTTAGCTAACATATCTTTAGCTTGGATTTCTTTCATTCCACCAATGTATGAAGAATGGTGTCTGTAAATTTTTTGTGTTAATTTATGTCCTGTTAAAACTACTTCTGAGCAGTTTATGATAATAACGTGATCTCCAGCATCCATGTTAGGTGTATAAGTAGGTTTGTGTTTTCCTCTTAGTAATTTTGCAGCTTCTGCAGCAACTCTTCCTAATGGCTTGTTAGCAGCATCAATTATATACCATTTTCTTTCTATTTCATCTTTTTTAATACTATATGTTGTATTATTCATGGTAAAAAATACCCTCCATTTCAAATTTATTTTCTATATATATGAAATCATATTATTAAAACTACCGGGGAGAAGCTTTAACATATGCCATATTCAATTACGCTATAATATTTTATAACAAAATGTGGCAAAAGTCAATACATGGTGCAAATAAAAAATGCTCTTTTGCAATAATTTCATAAAACACGATGAAAGAGAGCTTTTACACTCTCCTTCATCGCGTTCGGTTAAGCAAAAGGTCTAGTCAGAAGCCATATTGCTCCAAGAACAACTGCCGACGCAATTGTCAACAACCGGAGTACCACGAAAAGGTTATATACCTTTTCGTAGTCTTTCACGTTTTGCTTGATGTGTTCCTGGTATAGAGTCACACACCAAGTTCCTAACGTGACAATGAGTAGCATTACCCAAAGGCCTGTTGCCCATTCATAGAGCACCATAAAGAATGCTACAACGAACAAGCAAATAACTACGATTGTTGTAAGCATACGCTTACCTCCTTTTTTCCAAAAGGAAAAATTTTTATATGTCTTTATTATACCACTTTTTACCTATTTTTGCAAATTGATGTCATAATACGCATCTGGCACTGTGCCTACAATTACAGATTCTGCAATTAATACTTGGTTTTCTATCATCTGTTTTATTGTGTTATATGGTGTAAGTATTGTTACTTCACACGATAAATTTAAATATACTCTGTGTAATGTTTGGTTTATTCCTTGTGATGTAAACTCTGAAACAAGCTTTGTGTCTACATTTCCTACATTAGCAATTTTTATATGTATCTTTGGTCCTTGTGCCGAAAATAGTTTAAGCCCTAATGCACTTCCTAAATATATGAATATATCTGAAGTGTTTTTCTCTTGAAATTTATTTATTATATTTAAAGGAATATCTGATATTATTTTGTTTACATTTTTCGTGTTTGTTTGCAACATTTTTACATTTCCATTGCTGTCTCTTACTATTGTAATTAAGTCATCATAAGAATACTGGTTCATTATTAAGGTTGCCTCATCATTAGATATTTGTGTTGCAATGTTTTTAGCTTTGTCTATACACAAATCATTTATTATTGGATTTACTGCTCTTGTTATAATTACAAATGTAATTACCGCAATTACTATAATTGTAATAATAGAAATCGCGGTATATCTTCTGTTATTTCTTGGCATATTCTTGTAGCCTTTTCCTGTTGTGCAAAATCTTGGTCTTGAATAAATTTTACTTTCCATAGCTTTTCTCTATCTTGGAATAAACAGTTGCTCTCCTGGCATTATAACATCTGGATTTTCTATTTCATTTACCTTTACAATTTCATCAACCGTACTGCCAAATTTCTTTGCAATTTTCCACAATGTATCCCCAACTCTTGCATAATAAACTATAATACTAAAGCTTTCTCTATCCTTTTTTTCGCTCTCTGTTACGCTTTCTATTAAATTGATTGAACTCTCTTTTACTATATTTAGTCTAAAATTCAAGTCTACTTTGATGTCAATGGTACTGTCTGCCATAACCACAAAATCTTTTTTGGCAATTTCTATGCTCGTGTCTATTCTCATCTTTTTGGCAATACTATTTGAAGTTACTGTAAATTCAAATGGCTCTACAAGGTTTTTTATATTAATTCTGGTTGTTCCTTCTTGGCCATATATGAATGTTAGGCTTATTTCACCTTGATATATTATTTTTCCGTTTTCCATTTGACTGCTTATTATTCTTGGCTTTACTTCTACATCATAAATTTTATTTTGTCTTACTTCATCTATTCTCTCTTGTTTTCTTAAATTAAATACTTCACTAATTTCTTCCTTATCTTTTATAACTTTTATGGTTCTTTGTGTGTACTTTACATCCATTGTTCTACTATACATGTCTTGTATAATATTTATTTCCTGTTTCTTATATACTGCACAGAAAATCTCAAATTCTGCTTCCACATACACAGAATGTTCTTCTACGTTATTAGGCTTAATTATAATGTTCTTTAATTCATATGTTACATCACAAATACTATCTTCATTTATATCCTTCATATCTATAAATCCCATTACAGGAATCGTAGCAATAACAGAGTTTATTCTCCCATCATCTGTTAAATACATTATTTTAAATACTGAATCTGCTTTTGTTAAAATCTTGTTATAGCTTACCTTATTTTCTTTGTTTTCAAGCCTAATTTCTACCTTCATTATTTCAGATAAATTATCAACATTATCTATTGAAACCGTATCTTTTGCATATACTTTCGTGCTTCCATTACCAATTAACGAATTTATGTTTATCTTTTCATTTAATAATTGCATATCTTTTTTGTTTTCTATATTATCAACATACTCAACATTTTCATTAGAATATGCGGTTAAATTCATCTGGATATTTGCTTTTAAGCTAATCTTTCTTCCATTTATTATCTTGCATTCTAGCTCTGTTAAATCTGTTGTACATTCTAACTGCATGCTACTCTTCAATTCTTTCATTTCTATATTTTTAGAAAAATCTATGTTTGCATTTATAGCTCTCATGCTGGAATTTTCATCATCTGCAATATACACAACATATGCATTAACTGTTCCCTCGATTCTTACTTTGCCGTCTTGTACCTCTTTTTTATGCAAACAAATATTGCCACTGCTAGAAATAATACTTAAAACGTCTGGCTTAATGTCTGGAACAATCTCATCACTTTCTATTGTAATCTTCTCATTCTTTTGCTCTATTATTTGATTTATACATAAATTATTCTTAGATAAATTTACAGCCATTTTCTCTCAATCCTTTCTGAGGCACAACTAATATTGTACCTGCTATCAATCTTAATTCATGTATATTACAAAGCAAAAAAAAAATTCCTTTTTTTCGGAATTTCTTTTAAAAATAAATTACCCTATATCGTAAGCTTTCCTTTTTTTCTTACATTGGCTTTCTGGTGGTATTATAGGACAGTACTCTTGTCCATCAAAAACTTGAAGCTCCACAGTTCTTGTTAGAATATCTGTGTATTGATAAGTTGCATTTTCTTGAGTTTCATCATATTTTACGATGAACATACAAGGATATGCCTTCTCAATTACGGCTTCTTTTTCAAATGGTTTATTTCTTCCAAGCGAACCTTTAACAATTATCTTTTGTCCAATCTTTTGACTAATATCAGTTTTAAGACTCGTAATGTCATTTGGATAAATCATGCTTATATCACCACTCCTTTAAGATAGCACGATTATACCATTTTTTACATAATTAGTCAAAATATACCAAAGTAGTTATAATTGCTGTAAGTAGCCATTTTAATATGGTTTGCGGAGTTTAATTGATATTATTACATTTGTGTTACATTTGTGTTACTAGTATTTTTATGCTATCTCCTGTGTTGGAAAAGAGTTAAATAGTTCTCTTTTTACCATGAGCACCTATTCCACTTACTCCATTTTCTCCGTCTCTTAAATCATTTTTAATATCATTTATTGTTACATATTTATTAAAATCTGTTGTTGCTATCTTGCCTGCAACAACTAATGGATCTTTAAAGTCTATCAGTATTCTAGCTGGAGATGATGCAAAGTTTGCTCCTGCTTCCATTATAGCTTCATAATAGCTCTGGCAAGCTCCTGCAAAAATAGCAAGTTTATTAGCTCCCTGCTCCCACATTCTGGCTCTTATAACCGTTTCCACGAAATATTTAGAATTTCTATAATTGTAAATATCATTAAAATTATAACCTTTCTTAATCATTCCATCATGTCCTGTCACAACCAAAATATCTGGATTATATTTGCCTAACAATCCCCAAATCATCTGTGGCTGTTTACTTTCTGGAATATTCTTAACAATTACATTTAATCCCATACTTTTATATACTTTTTGTGATTTTTCACTATACTTTCTATCACCATCTAAATGCAGAATTCTTCCATAATGTTGATAATACCTCTTAAACATATTATTCTGAACATTTACAAGATTCTTCTTACTTTTTTCTAACTCCTTTTCAAAGCTATCTAATAAATTTATTACCCTATTATTATCTATTAATTCTAAATCATCTAATGGGCTATCTGCCTCAATTCTTGTAACCAATCCCTTCAAAATTGCTATGTCTTGGTTTCTGCACTTTATTATATTACTTACTGTAAACACAATATCTTTGTTATATGATAATCTGCCTACAATATCACCTTTTCTAAATTTCATATTTTTCACATTCTTTCTACAATGTTACAAATTTGATTGGAAAAGAATTAAATTTTAGCAAGGAAAATGAATTTACAAGGCAAGGGCGCATACTCGCTGTATGTAACCGCGTTGCAAATGAAATTTGACGTAGCTAAAATTGTAATTATTTTTCAATCTTACCTATTTAATTATATGTAGAATAATGTAAAAAGTTGTCTTTCGCCCATTAGTGACGCCCCTTTGGGGGCGAAATTATTGTTCTATTATTTAGACTGTAAGAATAGTATTAAACAAAAAGATTCAATGGGGGTTGTCCTGATGATAGGTTTTTCAATTGAAGAAAGAGCAATTACTTTAGCTCATTATATTATAGATTCAAAAGATACAGTTAGAGGTGCTGCTAAGAAATATGGCATATCTAAGTCTACAGTACACAAAGATGTTAGTGAAAGATTATTAAAAATAAATCCTGCTTTAGCCTCTGAGGTTCGAGTAATTTTAGATGAAAATAAGGCAGAACGTCACATACGTGGCGGTCAAGCAACAAAATTAAAATATCGTAATGAACACATACGAAAAGAAGCTATCTGATAATTAAATAAAAAGGAGTTTGTAACTATGATAAATATTGACGCTTCAACAGTTGCTGTTGAAACTTCTGCTGAATTAAAGAGTGTTTTGGAGGGTGATAATTCTATTACCCTTGTTTATTTGGCAAATGATATAACACTTGCCCAAGGAATTTCTATTCTTGCAAAAAAATCTGCTGTAATGATATACGGTCTTTACCCTACTGATGGTACCGGAACAATTCATACATATACAGACATGAATAGTGCTGGAAGTGCAGATGCCATTGGAGTACGTTCTGCTAGCAGTATTTATGTAACCGTTCAAAACCTTAATGTTGTTGGCAAAAATTACTATGGTTTAATCTATGTAGCTGAAGGTACAAGTTTTCAAAACATTGTAGTTACCTATAAAAACATAACTTACAATGGACCGCAAATTACTTATCATCCTAGCGGACTATCAATATATCAAGATTTAACCATAAATATTATTGACTCTACTGCATGTGTTGCAAATGAAGTGGCCGAAGCCGGTCAGATTCAAATTGGCGGAAAAAATACAATTATTCATAATTCCGTTGGTAACTCTGCCTTTTGGCTTCGTGGGTACAGCAGCACTCCATATTTCGAAATTTTAAAAGATGCTGATGTTTCTATAACTACTACTCGTGATATCGTTTACACTTCTTATAGTATTAGCTTGATTATTAACGAAAACGCAAAATTTGCTGTAAAAACTAGATATGGATTTTTTAGAAGCAATAGTCATCAAGCAGCTAGTATTCTTGTTGATAAAAATAGTGATTTTTCCGTTATTCAGAATCAGACTAATGCTACCATTTCTTGTAGAGGAGCCTTCACCATAAACGAAGATGCTACAGTATATTTAGAAGCAAATTATTCAAACTCTGCTCCACTAGTTTTATTTAGTACTACTTCTGCCAGTTTAAATGTAACAAAGCCTAAAAATATTATTCTCTACAACAGTAGTTACAATTGTTTTTCTTTTTCAAACACGACTACTATTAATATTGACTGTGGTAAAATCGACTATTGGCAAACGTCTCCAATCTTAATTAGCACCGGTGTTTTAGAGAATAATCCGTTATACTCTTGGTATAAATCTAATGATGAAAATATTAACATTGTTGGCAGTGCTACCTCTTCTAAAACAACAATAACTAGCAACAATCTAACAGAGGAAGAGACTCAAGCTTTGCCGGCATTAAGCCTTTTAACGCTTCAAAGTGCTAAGACTCTAAGATTAATCGACTTTGGCAATTTAGAGCTCCGTAATGCTCCATCAAAAATAGAATTTGAAAGACCTTTGGTAAAATCTCAAATATTAGGTAGAAAAGAAAAAACGATAAATATGTCTGTTGTAGATTCCCATGCAATAAGCACTAATTGGTATTTATACGCATATATAGATGAACCTCTTATGACAACTAATAATCACACTTTGCCAGACTCTTTAATTTTTATAGATAATGACTCAAGTATAAAAACTTTGGGCACTACACCTGTATTAGTTTATTCTGGTACACCTAACGATGGAAACAACAAGACAACAGATATTTCTTGGAAAGAAGATTCTGGAATTCTATTTAAAATAATAGAACCCTTATATAATGGAGAAAAATACACAACTATGATAAATTGGATGTTGTCAAATGAAGTTTTATAATATTCTAAAAAAGTGTGTTATAACATGTATCTCGTTATAACACACTTTTTCTTATACCGTAAATTTTACCTTACGTTTTTTATTGGTCTCTTTGCAATATATTGTAATTTGTACTTTATACACTGTCTCACAATTTTTATTAATCCTAATAATTTTGAATTTATATCTATTGTAACAGTCTTCGTCATAATATATCATTTTAGATCTACATTTGCATTTATAATATTTATTATAAACAATTACTTCATTACTTTCAAATATTTTTCCATAACGTTCAACCTTAGCAACATTTTTGAGTGTTTTCCAATTGTTACTAAACTTTTTGCACTTGAAAAGTAATTATCGAACTTGCATCTTTTTCAATTGAATCAAGTGTTATCTTTAATTCTCCAGTTGTATCATCGTACGTGTATTGTACTGTTTTATCATCAACCTCAACAGAATTTTCAACTAACTTAATTAGAGCTGGATCTAAAATGTCGGTGATTGTTGGATTTTCGAAAGCATTTTCAGCACTGTTTGTAATAGTAATTGTATATAGTAAGTTTCCACTAGCCCAATTTTGCTTATCTGCAACCTTTACTATAGTTAAACCAACTATCATATCTGTTATAACAGTCTCAGAAGTAAGCGTTGTTGGAATAGAGTCGTATGTTCCTGTTACATTAGCAATATTGCTTAATTTTACATCTGCCATTTAAACTTGCACCTCCTAATAACATCATATAATGTTTACATAAGTTTGTGCATTCTTTTACGAGTTATTAATTATTGCTATTTTATTAGTATCTTTACTTTAATGAATATTTTAGAGAATCTTTTTTTATTTTTTAAAGCATATTAGTTTTCCTTATTTTTGTCTATTTTCTGCATTCAAACATAATTTGTATAGTTCATCATCACTCACTATCGAGCTCATTCTTTCCTTTATATCACTTACAAAAGAAAATAAATTATCTATATAATCATCAATATTTTTTGGATCATTATTAATCATTATTTTTTCAAATAATACTTCCACTCCACCTAAAACATATTCTATGTATTCTTTTTCGCATTCTTCTTTTTTTGCTTTCATTTCTTCTTTTTCATCATATATATACCTAAAAGCTCTATTTATTCTTTCATTAATATCTATATTTTCTCTTCTATTTAACAAAAGGATTAATTCTTTATTATAATTAATCGAAGAAGACCTATTAGTTAACTGCTGATAATTTATTTTTACAGAATTTATCGAGTTATCATTATCTATACTACTACTTCTTCCATATATCATTCCAACAATCGGAGCTAACACTAAAACATCTACATTGTATTGAAAGATTTTGAATTTTGTTCTCGTATCTATTTCAGAGGTTAATTTTCTCACATAGTCAGCATGTTTTCCTTTAAACTGAAACTCACTTGTGTCTATCTCATCTATCATTAAAATTCACTCCTTTCTTCTACATATGATTCAATTACACTATTTTCCGATGAATACTCTTGTGGTTTTATTTCATATTCTTTTCCAATATAATCGTGTAAATTTTCCTTAGCGGTTTCTCCATCAGTATCTTTAATTATAATTATAACTTGTCTTGCTATACTTGGAATTGTATTACAAATATTTTTTATCCTTTTTTTGTCAAATGCTGACAAAGGCGCATCCATAACTAAAGGATACTCTTCTGTTTCTATCAAGTGTTCTTCTAATGCATTTGTTCTCCTTTTTGCTAAATCAATTATGCCAACAATAAAAGCAAAAATAACAGAATAACATTGTGCCGTCGAATAATCTATCTCTAAAGATTCATCATTTTCATTCAATTCATTTATAAGTACTTTAATATGATATTTTTCATCAATACTTATACTCATTCCGTTTCCATATATTCTTTTAAATAAGTCATTTATTGTCTCTTCTAACTCTTGCCTCGTCTTATTTTCTTCTCGTTTATACGTTGATTCTATATTCTTATAGATTAAAGTTGCATATTTTCTATATAATTGTAATCTCTGATTTTTCTCATTTACTAGAGTTAATCTTTCTCTTTCATTTATATCATTATCTCTTTTTTGTTTATTTACTTGTAAATTGCCAACAAGCTCTAGTCTTTCTTTATCTAATCTCTCTATTTGATCTTCACAATCAAGTTGTTCTCTTTTTAGCTCCTTTACCTTACTGTTTTTGAGAATATTATCATCAATCTTAGATCTTTCATCTTCGTTTTCTAAAATACTACTAGTGTATCTTCTAATATCAGCATAGCACCCTTTGAAATCTTCAAAAAAACCATCAGACGAATTAATTTTTTCTCTTGAAGTGTCAACGAATCGTTTTATTGAACCACCTATTGCAATTGGAGGGACCAGCTCTATTTCTTTAATTAAATTTCTAACAGCCTCACTCGTACTATCTGATAAGTCAGTTCCACATATGCATTTTTTTCTTTCTATTAAAAATTTGATAGTCTCGTCTCTAACATATGGAATTCCCTCATCAACTTTTTCAACCTTATTTAATTCATTTAATGCATCATTAATTAATTTTCTTTGAAAGAAATTTGATGCATGTGTGCTAAAATCCTTTAATAACCTTGAAATTTTTTCTATTTTTAATTTTCTTTCGGTCTCTATATCATTTTCTAATTGATTGGCTGAACGTTGTAATCTTTCCACATCTGCACTTCTTACCAAATCATTTTTTATCCTGTCTCTCTTTTCATTGTATCGAGTTAATAGTTCATTTATTTCTTCTAACCTTTTCTCTTGATATTCAATACTATCGTTTAGTGCATAAATTTCATCAGATAATTTTCTAGAAGTTGTATCCCCATTGCTATCTATTTCCTTTTCAAACTTTCCTATTACACTAGAGCCCGATTTTGGATCCATATGCTCAATAATTTTTTTCAGTGGTTTTAACCCTAATAAACTTTCTACTGCATCAGCAAAATCACTGCTTTTTCCTTTATCGTTTATTTCATTAGTCATTCTATTTATTCTTTCACCATCAAAGAAAAAATATTTTGATAATTCTTCAGGTAATATTTCTTTTATTATACTTAATTTTTTTGAATCTTCTATAAACTCAACTTGTCCATCTGTCCCAATATATGAAATAGTTAACTCCGGTGGATTTCTTCTTGTATTTCCGTTTTCCTCTTTAATATATTCTTGAGTCCTGCTTATCGTATATTTTATATTTGAATGTTCTAATTCGAGATTTACTTCTACAGTTCTACTATCCCCTGGAAGCATCTCTTTTTCTTCTTTTAAATTTAAAACAGATTTATTTTTAAAACCATCAACATTTTTATACAACACCCATTGAAAAGCCTGTGCTAAAGTAGTTTTTCCCACTCCATTTTCAGCCATAATTATTGTAACATTTCTCTGTTCATCTGTAGCGAAATTTATTGTTACAGAATCTCTAAACTGTCTAAAATTCTTTAGTTCAATTTTCTTTAATAACATTCCGCTTCCTCCTCTATTATCCTTTTTATTTTATTCTTAATATCATTGTCATTACCTTCATTTGTCTGAGCATATTCCTTTTCTAATTCTATGATTTTTTTTAGCATACGGTTAAATTTTTCCTGATCAATTTCTTCGTTCATTACTACATATCCTCCTCTTTATCTTTCCATAATTGATACGCATTTGTTATATTTTCAATTATAACATCAGAATCCATTGGATTCAACGCTAACCTTTTAAATTCAACAATTCTATTTATCTCGTTCCTTGCTAAAGTTTTCTCCCCTTTAAGCTCTTCTTCTGTAAGATTCCATACATTTTCAATTTTTCGTGGAAGTGTTACAAAATCATATATAACTGCAAATTGCTTACCAGGATATTTTCTTAGCACTCTTCCTCTTCTTTGAATATATTCTTTTGGATTAGTTGTACTTGCCAGTATAAAAGCAGTTTTTATTTGCGGAATATTTACACCTTCATCTAAACATCTAATAGCGATTAGAGCTTGCAAATTTTTTCCATCAGCAAATTCCTTTTTTAATCTTTCTCTCTCACTATTTTTTTCTCTAGACGTAAATTGTGAAACCTTCATATCGTATTCATTATGTAGCATAGCAGTAACTATATCTATTTGCCTTTTTTCAGATTGATCTTCATCATCTTCCTCTTCATCTATTAATGTTGCAGTTCCACAATAAATTAATAAATGATTATCATCCTTGTAGTCTTTAATAACTTTTTTAAGCATTTCGACTTTTTCTTTTGCTCCAGCAACAATTCTTGCTCTCTGTGAAGCTAGTTTAATTCCTCTTTCATTAAGTTTAATCTTTCCATTCTTATCTTTCACTATGCACTTTCTTATTTCATTTGTAATTTCTTTGTATTCTTCTAACTCATCAGCATCTAATGACACAACAATTGGATAATATCTATATGGAGTTAATACATTTTTTTGTATAGCTTCCTCTAGAGAAAACTCAATACATTTCTTTCCAAAGAATCTCTTTAATAAATCAGTTCCCTCTTCATCATTATGCCTCTCAAGTGTTGCAGATAATCCTAAACGGTAAGTATACTTATCATCTAATGTTTTTACCATAGTTTCAGCACCAAAATTATGTACTTCATCAACAACAAGTAATATGTCTCCCTTTATTTTCTTTATTTCTTCTTGTATTCCCTTAGTTGTATATGTTCTATTAGTACATATAAAACAGAAAAACTTTCTTATGTCTAAATTATAATCAATTATAGCATTCTTTAGCCTTTTTTTAAAGTCTTTCTGATTCGACTCGCTATGTCCAATTATTGGACACATATTAAATTTAATTATATCTTCAACCCATTGGTTTACCAAATGCTTATATGGGCATACAATTATAACAGCTAATTTTCCCTTTCTATCATTGAACAATCTTGTTATAGCTCCCAATCCAGTATAAGTTTTACCTGTTCCAGTTGCCATATCAAATATTCCTCTATAATTATTCATTTTCCATTTTTCAATGGCATCATCTTGATATTTATAAAAATGTACATCTTCGGGGATCATTGGCATATTTGAATTTCTTTTTAAATTACAAACATTACAGTCAATTTCATTAGTTTGTTCCTGCATTTTTTCTTCATCTTCATATAAAATCTGAAAATTAACATTTTCCTTTTTATATTCTAGTAGCTTATTTTTTACTGCCTCTGGAAATTCCATAATTTTTGCCGAACTGTCTAAATTATTCCATAATCTTTCAAATGCTAATTCTTTATTTTTTACTCTTTGTGCATCTTCTGGTTTCCATGATGCATATACATCTATAGACTCATAATTTACTGCAAAAGCCGTTTGAGATTCATTCATAGATCCTGAGAAAGCAACTTTGTTATTTTCACCATCGTAGAAAATCCCCACTTTTTCATGATACAATCCTAATTTGTTATTTTTATATGAAAAGGCAATTTTTATATCCAATTTTTCTTCTGCAATTAAAGTTGCCAATAAATTTAATTTTTCTTCCTCAAAATAGTTTTGTGGTTCTGTAATATATTTTAATAAAGTTCTTTCTACTATATCATTTCTTATTTCATAACCTTTATTTATTGCCTCTACATCCTCCTCATCTAAATAAGGAGAAACAATCAGTTGAATTTTACCATTATTATTAACTAAATGTGATATTCCTGTAACAATCTCTAGTAAAGCTGACGACGTAAAAAAGCCTACACTTCTTCTATATAATACTGATTTTTTTAGTAGAGGAATATACAATTGTGCTGTAATATTATCTTTAGGAATTCTATATTCTGTTTTTATATCTACATCTTTAAAATTCATTTTGTTATCCTCCTTTAGAAAGTTTTTAATGCTTCAATCAATTTATCTATGTCTTCTATAGTATTAAAGTAGTTTAAACTTATTCTTACTGTTCCTCCGAAATCTTTTGTTCCCAAAAAATCATGAATATATGGCGAACAATGGTAGCCTGTCCTAACGCAAATTTCAAATTCCTCATCTAATATTTTTCCAACTTCATCTGCTAAATAGTTTTTTACGTTTATCGACAAAATTCCCACACATTTTTCTTTTTCTTCTGGCAAATAACAAATGACATTTTTTATATTTTTAATCTTATCATATAAATAATTTGTCAATTCAATTTCTTTTTTCTCAACATCTGTTCTAGTTAACCATTTACAACTTTCATTCAAACCTATAATAGCCACTGCATTTTTACTTCCAGCCTCATAGCTTCCAGGTAAATCCTCAGGCATTTTAGGATTTAAAGAATCAGATCCTGTTCCTCCAAAGATTGTAGTTTTTAATTTATAATCTCCTGTTATTATAAAGCCAGCTACCCCAAATGTAGAATACAAAGACTTGTGTCCTGCGAACACTATAAAATCTGTATCAATTCCGTTAATCTGTCTATCGATACCAAAAGATTGAGAAGCATCTAAAATATTGATACTAGAATATTTTTTCCCCATCGAAAATACTTTTTTATATGGCAGCTTTAATCCACAAACATTGCTTTTTGATGACATAAATATGTATTTAGGTTTATGTATTGCAAATATGTTTTCTAGCTCATCACTCACATCCCATGTATTACTATCGAATTCTATAATTCTTATATTTATATTATATAATTCTCTAATTTTATCCAACGGTCTAACTATAGAATTGTGTTCAAAAGGAGATATATAGACATTATCCCCTTCCTTCCACTCAATGCCAAAAATTATTCTGTTTAATGCTTCGGTAGATGATGTTGAAAAAATAACATTATTATAATTTTGTTCATTAACAAAGCCTGCTAGTGTTTTTCTAGTATCTTCTATTATTTTAGCAACTTCTTTTGCTTTTTTATAGCTTCCTCTTCCTGCATTGAAGGCTAATTCCCTATTAGCATAATCCACTCTTTTATAAACTTCCTCTGGTTTTGGATATGTCGTTGCGGCATTATCTAAATAAACCATTTTGATCACCTCTATTTATATATATTTTTTCATTACACTTAATAATATTTTTATCTTTTCATTTTCAGAAACAGAATTGCCATATTCCTCAAGAACATCTTCAACATTGTTTTGTAATGTTTTGCCGATTTGTGTTATTTCATTTCCATCAATGAATTTCTTTATTACTTCATTTTCATCGCGTATTTCTATAGTTTTGTTTGTTGTATCATTTTTCTTTGAAATATTGTCTACCTCATCAAGTATTTCCTGCAGTTTTTCTATGAATATACTCTTTGTATTATCCTCCCAATCTTCTATATATAATCCTAATAATATGTATGACATCTCTTGAATTATCTCTGTATCATTATAAGTATTTATATTAGATATGTATTCAAATAAATTTTTTATGTCTACCCTCATAATTTTAAATCTTATTTTTTCATTTATTTTTTTATACCAATTCTTTAACAAGTTGTTTAAGCTTGATTTTTGTTCAGCCTCAAATAACTTTTTAGTCTTAATTATTAAATCATTAATGTAACTTTTTAAATAATTATCAAACATTTCTTTTGATTTTAATATTTGTTCTGAAACATCACTATAATTTTCTACATTAAATATTTCTTTTGTCCTTACAAATAAAAATTCATTATAATTTAAGTCATTTTTTAGCAACTCATTTTTGAATATTATAGCTGCATCACTAGTAATAATTTCATTGCAGTCAGTAATATCTCTCGTTATTCTTGGTAATGAAAATGCCCACTTTTTTATTTCATTCATTATAGCCTTTATATTTTCTCTTTGTTTTTCTTTTTTTTCAATTCTAAATTCTGTTAATAACTTATCAATAAAACTGCTCTTTTCCTCAGTTCCCTTTTCAACAACAATAAAATACTTTTCAGGCATATCAATTATTTTTGAAATATTATTGGCATCTAATTCAATTTCCTGAGACTGGTAATATAAGATAATATTATCCATATATTCCTGCATTGCCAGAGCAATTAATACAGGCATCACACCTCTTCTTACTCCATATGGTTTGTTATATAATAAATTAAGAATTTTTTGGAAACTCTGTCTTACTTCTGCCTCTACAATAAACTTCTTTAAAATCTGCACTATATTATTTATTGTTTTTTCATTCTTTTTCTCTACTATTGCTTTATATATAGTTGCTTCTGCACTTGTATCAGATTTAATTAATTTTTTATTATTATCTATTATTGAATTTATAACTATATTTCTTGCCTTATAAATTGGTGGAGTTATCTCACCTTTATTTATCATTTCATTATTTATAATCGCTGATTCATAATACACTTCTTCGCATATTTCTGAAACAAAGCTGTTTAAGTTATCTACCTGTAGATAAAATTCTCCCATATAACAGTATCCATCTGTATTCTTGCTATCAAATACATATTCAATATCGTGTTGAATATTTTCGATTATTTCTTGTTCTATTATTTGAAGTTCGCTACTATATTCTGCCTCTTGGTTTAAAGACTTCTTTATGAATTGAATTGCCTCAAACTGTTTTAGTAAGTCATATGTATCTGCTTTAATATTCTCTTTTGACAATTTGACTAATATTCTATCATCATCTAATTTTTTCATTTTTTCTTTTAATTGGCTTTTTTCTGCTTTTCCTATTAGATAAATAATTAATCCATCTGCCTCATTTTCTTCAAATAGTATTTTTGTATCTTGAATATTATTAAATTCATCTATTGTTAAGAATATATTTTTGAAGTATCTAGTCATTTTAAACTCTTGATTATATCTTCTAGGTGTTAAATATCCTAAATCACATACCTTTTCTAATGTATCTCTTATCTCTATATTAGCAAATTTACTTTCTTTAAATTTTTCAATTTCTTTCACAACTTCTTTATTATATATACTAGTGAAATCATATGTTAAGTTTAGCTTTTTAAGTCTTACTACTGCATTTTCTTCTAAAGCTTCTAATCTTTTTCCAATTACATTTACATTTTCATTTAACGCTAATGCTATATTTTTCTTTGTTGCTGAAAGTTCACTATTGTCATCTAACATTTCAATTATTGCTAAAGTTTTTATTATCTTAATGTCTAAATTTTCATCAACTTTTTTTAGTGCATTTTCAGTTTTTATCCAAATTTGTCTTATTTTTTCATCGTTTTCTCTCTTCAATGAAACATTGAAATAATCATATAATCTGTCAAGATTAAACATTCCACTTCCAGAGTTTTTAACAAAAGTCTTTAAACTATATGGATCATTATCTGTTAAAAATGTAAACAATGTTCTTTCATTTTGTGCTATTTTTTCGCACAAATCAACTAATCCATACACGGTTATTGGATTTATTGGAAAACACCCTTCAAATAAAACGCCCTTTACATTTTCTACTTTAGCAAAAGAGAATTCTTGAATTTCATTATAAAATTTAATGTTTTTCTCATAAAATTTATTAAACTCTGCCTCAAAACCATCTTGTTTATGAATAGTTTGGGATATTATTTCATAATTTTGTTCCATGCTTCTATTTAAATAAATTTCTTTAAATCTACCTTCTATAGTTCTATACGCATTTGCTTTTTCTTCATTATTATTTTTTATATACTCACCAATCGCTTTATGCGTTATACACGATAATATTATCTGTTCTGTTTTTCCACTTCTAGATGCCAATTCGGCAAAATCTTGTATAATTTTCAAATCTTTCATTGTATTTCCATTGTATTCAATAAATTTACTAAATTCATCAAATACAATAATCATTCCATTATATCCTAATTTTGATATTTTGTAATTTATATCTCTATAGTATTTAATAATGTCTGTATTAACTAAAGGATTGAATTCAACTCCATGCATCACACAACTATCTACATTTCTAAAAGTTTTATATGCACTCTCATCGAAAATCTCTAATCCATTCTTTAGCTCTTTTAATGTAGTATTAGTTTCCTTCAAGCATTTTTTAAATTTAACTAAAACTTCATCTTCCTCTTCCTGTTCCCATTTTTCTATTACTTTTAATGCTATACTAAAATAAGTATCTACTATTATATCTTTTATATTTTCTCTTTCTAAAGCATCCATCACGGCTAGTAAAAAAGCTTGATTCATATCATTATAATTACTATTAATAATTACAGGCATATACTTTAGTTTTCTATTTCTTATATTCTTTATTTTTATATATAATTCTTTATTTATTTTCTCTATTTTCTTTAAAAGTTCTTCTAATATTTTTTCGTCATCTTCTATATAATCATTAAATATAGTTAATAATATTAATAGCAAATGAGATTTTCCTTTTCCATATGGTCCAATCAATGTTGTAGCCTTAGAAAAATTTCCTAATAAGCTATCAACATAATTTTCAAGTACTTTGCAACTATCTTTAGTTGGAATATATTCTCTAACTTTTTCTATATTATTAATATCAAATTGCAAATTTATAGAATATTGGAAACTTTCATTTATACTTAATATTTTATTGTATCCCAATTATTTTTCCTCCTTAAATACATGTTCAAAAATTTCCTTAAGTGTGTATCTCTTATTTATATAAATCATATTTAATCCTGCAGTCTTGTTTATTGTTATTAATTTATATCTTTTTAAAATTTCTAAATATTCATTTAACTCTACTTTATCTAAGTTTAGCATCTTAGCTGTGCAATTTCTGTCTGTAATTAATTCATCTATATTAATACTGTCTTTTGTACCACACTGATGCAATATCATCCAAAAAACTATATATTCATTTAATTTGCTCATTGATGAATTTGTTCTCTGGAATTTATCATGTCCATTCTTTTTTATAAGTTCTAACTCTGTTAATGGACACGAGAAATTGTTCTCAGGATTTGACTCTTTTTTCTCATTTGTATATGTTTTTAAAAAGGTTCCTATTTCGTCTACAAGTAGCTTTTCATTATATTCTTTATTCTCATTTTCCAATACATACTCTGCAAAATCAATATACTCTTTTTTAGTAAATTCCTTTAAGTTGCAATAATTAAAAAAAGTATTCCAAATATATGCTTTTTCCTCATTCAATGCTATTTGTAAATGAATCATATATAATGTAAAAATATTCTCCATATATAAATCATAATCATATATTAATTGGCCTAATTCAGACAAAACATAGTTGCATTTTGTTTTTTCTTCTATAAGATTTGCTGTTATAAGCCAGTATTTCAGAGACTTAACCATATTAGTTCCAATCCCCAATATATCAGTTGCATTTTTTTCCGAAAATATCTTTCCATTTTTATTGACTTCAACTAATCCTTTTGTAAGCCAGCCTTCCCTTATTGAAAAGCTCTCATGCCCTTTCAGTTTTACTTTTGTTTCCATATTTCTATAACTCCTTCTTTGTTCTCAATACTTTTTTCATAAAGCAGCCCCCATCAAAATGTTTAACACAATTTAAACACCCTACACACTTGCTTTCGTCAATCTTATATTCTATATTCTTTTCAATACCTATATTGCTTAATTTAATAGCATTAAATCTACACTGGCTTTCACAAGCAAGACATCCAATGCATGACTGATACTTTGTTATTTGATTTTTTATTAGCATTTCAGAAGTTTTATTTTCTTTAAATATTCCCTCTTTTTTTACTATAGTTACTTTTAATGAATTTTGACCTTCTCTTCCAGATAACTTCAAAACAGGCTCATTAGTTTTTTTATTTAAAACATATACTTCATTTAGTCTTTTATTTCCTATTGAAAAATTTAAATTTCCAAATGGTTTGAATAATTCATAAAGCTGTTTAGTTATTGGCTTGTTCAACTCAAAATTATATGTATTTTCAATAAGTGCACAAGGTTTTACTTCTAAAATAGTATTTTTACTAAATTCTAATCCATTTCCACCTTGTCTAGCTTTCCATCCTCCATCTTCAACGTAGTTAATAGGATCTGTTTTTCCAGTCTGTTTTGCAAAATCTATCAGTATATTATGGAATTTATTATATTTTTCTGGCATATAAATTGCAGATAAATACTCTGACCACCCACTATTATTAGGACAGCACCAACAACCAACTCTCGAAAATCCTTGTCTATAAGCATCATTAAATTCTACATTATTTGAAATTATATATAGCCAAACATCGAATTCCTGCCAATCTATAATAGGAGACACAACAACTTGTTTTGCAATCTTAGAATCATTACTTTCCCTATCATATTTGTTTCTTGCAGTAGATTCACTTCTTCTTATTCCTTGAAACGCTAATATATTTTTTGAATTTCGAAATGTTGATTCTATTTTTCTTGTAATTGCTCCTGTTTTAAATATAGTGCAACACCATCTCATCATTCTACTTGGTGGTCCTATCACTTTGCACAATTCATTAAAATCTTGTTCTTTATTTTTTGCAATAAGCATAGGTGTATTCGGATACTTTTTTCTAAACTTTTGAAGATAAATTCCTGTTGTGCTATATTCTAATGTAGTATCCCCATATATATGAATTATATCTTCTCTTCTTAAGGCTTTCATAACTAAATCACTAGTAACAGTTGAGTCTTTTCCTCCACTAAACGATACAAACATTTCATTTTCTGCAAATTTTTTTGCTTTTTCTTGAATATATCTCATTGCCTCTTGTGATATTTCATTTAGTCTTAAACTATTAGCTTCAATAAATTTTTTTATGTGTAAATCATTATAAAAATTTTTTTCATACTCTAAATTTTTTTCCTGTAGTCTCTGCAATTCTCCGGCAATATAATTAGGGTCATACTCTTTCATAACATTCTTTATTGAAAATTTTATTTTTTTCCCATTTACAATGTAATTATTGCCTCCTGCATTCCATACTGATTGACTAACATACTTAAAAGGTTCTCCTAGCATAATTTCAATCATCAGTCTTTCTTCAGGAAAAACAGGCCTCATATCAGTTCCTATATAGCTACCTTTCTTTCCACATAATGAACATTGTTCTTCATATATAGGAATATTGCAATTTTCACACCAATATATTATCGATTTTTCTAGTTTTGCTCTTGAATTGCATATAGGGCAAACGCTAGTTTCACATTCTATTCCATTACATTTTTCACATATATATTTTAGCATTACATACTCTCTTTCTTTTTCGACATTATTATATAATATATACTTTTCTTTTACAATAGTTTTTCTGGATAAGATTTCACAATTTTTATTTTTTGTTCCATAACTACATTTTAACGTTATAATTTTTTTATTTTTACTATATATAAATAAGAAAGTAGAAAAATTCTACTTTCTTATTTTAACAGATTAAGTATATAATCTGCTGTAGCATCTTCAAATTTATTGTTAGAAAAATCTAAATAACGCCTTAATATTCCGGTTCTTTTTTCTTCCCTTAATTTTTCAATAGCTCTTTTTTCTATTTTAGCAATCGAACCTTTTGAAACAACTTGTAGCATTTCTACAGTTTCCTCTACTGTTAAAATTTTTCCATCTTTTAATCCGTTTCTTAGTATTGCTATTCTTTTTTCTTTTTGATTTAATGTATTTAATGAATTATCAAACCTCTTTAGAAACTCTTCATCTCCTTCAGGGCCATATTTTTTATGTACACCTAATCCAAAAATTTTCTCTATATACCTTAGTACCATCATCAAATTATAGTCTGCACTTGCATTTTCAATACTCTCATTTTCCGAAATCTGTTCGTCTTTCTCTATTTCTTTCTCATCTTCAGAATCATATTTTTTCAAGTTTATTAATTCTTTCAATTTATATGCTTCAACATTTATATCATATTTTGTTTTTAAAAAATCCTTAATCTCTCCTACTTTCGTCAATTCATTGTCTAACATTATTTTTTCAACAAAGTCTGCTTTATTAAAAAACTCTCTATTACTTTTTAAAAAAGCTACATTATCCATTATGCTAGTGTTTTTTATTCCTTCAATTGTTTTAATTATACATTCAAGAAATACTTTATTAATATTCAACTCCTGATAATTTTCCAATATTCCTTTCTGCTGTATAGTATATATCGTAAATATTTCTTCATCTTCAAATAATTGATACACCTCTTTTTTAAATTTTTCAATTATTTCGATATTTATATTCTTTTTTTCAAGACCTTTTGTTGTATAATACTTATTATCTGCGAACTTAATTAATTTGTTCTCTTTTATTAAGCCATAAAATTCTAGACTAAAGGATGAAGTAACTTTTAACTTTGTCTCATTAACATCAAAAATATCTTCCTTTAGTAATTCTTTTCTAACAACTTCTTCAATACTTCCAGTACCAGTTCTAACAATATAATTTTCCCCAATTTTAAAATTTACTTTTTCAAAATTTACTGTTTTAATGTATTCCGAGCAATCCTTATTTAATAATTCAAATAAAATTTCTTTTACTTCTTTAATAGCATATATATCTCTTGTTAATACATTTTTTATTAGATTTATCTCTCCTTCGGTAAATTCTTTATCTTCTGTATTAATTATTCCTTTTGTAATATATCTTCCGAAATATTTTGATATATAAGCTTTCAATGAATCCATCTGGTGCCCATACTCCTGACTTAACAATTTTGAAAATTCATCGAGTGTAATAGGCGCTAAAGTAAAAATTTTATCCTTAAAAAATTCTTCCTTAGTTTTATATCCAATTAGTACAATAGGCATATTAGAAAAAACTATGTCCTTTTCATTTGCAAACAACCTTTTTAACAAATTATATAATTCACATTTATCTAATATGTTAATTCTATTCATCAATTCTTTATTTTTTTCAAAAAAATAATCCGTATAATATGCACCATCATCTACCTCTAACATTTCTCTTAATTGATTAACATCTTCTTGTGTCAATAAGTCATAATTATAATATCTGAATCTTCTTTTATTTGACATAATTACATTTTTTTGTCTTGATAATACAGACTCAATATTGTGACAATCATAAATTTTTTCTAAATTATAGTTATTTTCCTCTATAACCTTATTATACTCATTTATTAGATTCTCAATACCATATTGTGTTGCTTCTGTTTGAAGGATCGCCATCAAAAGTGATATTTTTTCTTCTTTTACAGTAAGTCCATTGTATGTAATTAATTTATAAAATTTTTTTATTATTTCTTCTTCATCTTTATCAAAATAGTCAACTCCTATTAATTCACTACAAGATTTATCGCCCTTGTCATATTTGTTTTCCAGATAACCATAAACTATGTTATCAGTTTTAAATAGATTTATAAATAATTCTTTTTCAAAATTATATTTTGTAAATATATCTCTATATAAGACATCCTCTTCTAAAGTTTCTGGCAATCTTTTTAATTCTTTATTGAAAATTTGTCTTATTCTTTCTCTTGATACGCCAATTTTCTTAGCAATATCACTTTGCTTAGCTCCATCAAGTATTTCTATTACTATTTCTCTGCTTTGCTCTTTTTTTATATACTTGTTAAGAGCACCTTTTAAATATTCTCGCTTTATTTCACTTTTATCTAGATCCGATATATTATCTTTCCTCATTTTTTTTAATTCACTCATTTTATTCAATCCCTTTTAGTTCCAATTTTATATTTCATATTTTATCACACTTTATATTTCTGTACAATTAATTATATAAAATAAGCAAAAATCAATGCTTTAACATTAAATTTTTGCTTATAAATAGCATTTACTCGGTAACTAGAATTTACTTTTTTCAAATAGAAATTACTTTTTCAATTAACATTTAACTGATTTAATGTTATACCACGATTTTTCATGTCAATCATTTTTGAAAATGTCTTAAAATTTTTTATTTATTAGCACTAAAATT